>Ga0172371_10001336_pt1 | contig 39106 bp, 31 predicted proteins | sample Lak12m_FD_114543 | JGI IMG/M metagenome (GOLD analysis project Ga0172371, IMG submission 114543) | Freshwater microbial communities from Kabuno Bay, South-Kivu, Congo - kab_022012_12m | ecosystem: Environmental > Aquatic > Freshwater > Lake | place: Democratic Republic of the Congo: South-Kivu... | reverse complement strand
ATCTTTCCGGGCGACGACCCGCGGCTCGGCCAGCAGGCCCGCCTCCTCCGCCTGCTCCAGGCCCAGGGGGTCGAGATCAGCCGGGCGGACAAGGCCTTCAAAGCGGGCGCGGTCGAATACCCGGCCGGCAGCTACGTCGTCCGCATGGACCAGCCCTACTGCCGGATGGCGGACATGCTCCTCGACAAGCAGTATTTCAACGTCAAGGATCCCTCGCCCTACGACGACGTCGGCTGGACGCTGGGCCCGCTGTTCAACGTCAAGACCGCCCGCGTCGACGACCTCAGCGTCCTGTCAGCGCCCATGACCCTGGTCAAGGGCGAAGTCAAAGCCGCCGGCGGCCTAACACGCCTCGGCACGGGCGCGACCGTGGCCTACATCATTAACAATACTGCGGACGTACAGATCGCTTCTCTCCTCTTCGGAACGCGAAAATTCCCGGCGTTCAAAGACGTGAAAATAAGGATCGCCGATAAAGCCTTCGAAGCCCAAAGCAAAAAGTTCAACGCCGGGAGCTTTATTTTCACGGGGAACGATAACAGCGCTGCGACGTATCTGGACGGCTTTTGCTCCGGCCTTGGAAATGGAGGCCCGGAAATCCAGGCTTTTGGGCTCCCGGCCGTTCCCGACGTCCCCGTGCATGACTTGGTTCTCCCGCGCATCGCCGTGATGCATACCTGGCAGAACACCCAGAACGAAGGCTGGGTCCGGATCGCCCTCGACGACCTTCAAATCCCCTATGACTACATTTCGGTCCACGCCGTCCGCGACAACGCCAAGCTCAAGGACACATACGACGTCATCCTCTTCGGGCCCTCGAGCGCGGACGCCCTCGGGGTGCTTTCCGGCGTCAGCGGACCCCAGCCGATCGCCTGGAAAAAAACTCCGGTGACGCCCAACCTCGGCTCCGAGGATTCGACCGACGACATGCGCGGAGGGATCGAGCTCGACGGAATCCTCCACCTGCGCGATTTCGTCAAGGCCGGAGGACTGTTCCTGACCATCGGCAACAGCTCGGCCGTTCCGATCCAGTTCGGGCTGGCCGGCGGCATCTCCATCCGCCAGACGCCGAACCTTTGGGCGCGGGGCGGCGTCTACAAGGCCGACGTCGCGGACAGGACGAGCCCGATCGTCTACGGCTATGACGACACTCTGGGCGTCTATTTCAGCCAGGCGCCCGTGTTCGGCGCCGGCGGCGGATTCGGAGGCGGGCGAGGGGGGATGATGATGCCGGGAGGGGCCGCGCCGGCCGGCCGGCCGTCCGGCCGCGGCGACGCCAAGGACCCCGATATCCCGCAGGGCAGGCCCCGGGATATCGGAAAGGCGTCGGTCGAGGAGTTCCGTAAAAACCAGCCTCAAGCGGCCGCCCAGCCCGAAGGCCGCGGCGGCATGGGCGCGCCCGCCGCTCCGCGGTACAAGACCATCTTGAACTTCACTCGGACCGTCGCCGACCTTCTAATCAGCGGCGGGCTGGACGGCGGCCAGGACCTGGCCGGCGCCCCGGCTCTTGTCGATGCTCCCCTCGGCGCGGGTCACGTCGTCATGTTCAGCTTCAATCCCATGTGGCGGCACCAGACGCACGGATCCTATGCCCTCGTCCTCAACGCCGTGCTGAACTTCAAGAACCTCGGCGCGGCTCCGGTTCCGGGCCAGACGCCGGCTCAAAGATAGAAGAGAACATTTTTTCCGGCGGCGGGGATGCCCGCCGCCGGATTTTTTTTGGGGGGATCAGAAAGCCCGCGCTACAATCCGGCTTGCTTGATGACCCAGAGATGGAGGGGATATTCGGTTCCATCCTCGGCGCGGACCAATTCGGTCCGGTCCGGCTTCCAGGCGCCCATATGGAAATAGCTCGAAACGATGCGGGAGCCCGGTTTGAGAGTCTTTTGGAGGACCGGCCGGAGGGCCAGGTTGATCTCCTGCCCGAGGAAGAGGAGGACGACATCCGCGTCCGAAAAATCCTTGATGTCGAGGACGTCGGCCTGGCGGAACTCCACTAGTTTTTCGACACCCTCGATCCGCGCGTTCTCGCGGCTTTCCCGGATCCGCACGGGGTCGATGTCGATGCCGACGGCTTTCTTGGCCCCGTGCCAGGCCACGGCATCGATGACCAGCCGGCCGTCGCCGCAGCCGAGGTCATAAACCGTGTCCTTCGGGCCGACGCCGGCCAGCTTCAGCATGGCTTCGACGATCTCGAGCGGAGTCTCGACGTAGCGGATCAAGATCCGGTCCGGCCGGAGCGGGTCCTCGTTCCGGAGGTCGGCGAGGATGTCGTCCTGACCCGCGACGTTCACGCGCTTCGTCCTCGTGATCGTCGTGTAATTGTTCGGTTTCAAGATCATGGTCATTTCCACAGCGGCCGCTCCGGCGGGAAGGGCGAGCTCTTCGGGGATCTTGAAAATCCGTTCGAAACCGGGCTTCTCGAGCGTCCGGCCGTTCATTTTCAACTCCGCGGAATAGGACGAGACGAAAACCTTCAGGATCCTGGGGAAGGGGTTGGGCGGCGCGCTTGCCGCGCCGGCTCCGGCGAAGAGGACAACGGCCGCCAGGTTGACGATCGCGGCCGTCTTGCGCTTTCTCAAGGAAAGGCTCTTTCTCATCCCGCTTCTTCGCCAGCTTCCCGAAAGACGTCGGCCAGGCCGCGGGCGCTCTGCGCCCATTGAAAGGCTTGGGCTCGGTCCCGGCCTTCGGCAGACAGGCGTCGGCGGAGGTCTTCGTCCTCGAGGACCGAGAGAATCCCGCCGGCGATGCTCTCCGGCCGAAGGGGGTCGACGTAGACGACCGCGTCTCCGCCGACTTCGGGCAGAGCGCCCCGGTCCGAGGTCACGACCGGAGTCCCGCAGGCCATCGCTTCGAGGACGGGCATGCCGAACCCTTCATAGAGGGAGGGAAGGACAAAGACGTCCGCCTCCCGCATCAGCGGAGCCCGATCCTCTTCCGGTATATAGCCCAGGAACCTGACCCGGCCTTCCAATCCAAAGCGGCGAAGGGCGGCGAAGACGTTTTCGTTCTTCCATCCTTGTCCGCCCGCGATCACGAGGGGGAAGCGCGTTCGGACACCCAGGGGAAGGCGGGCGAACGCTTCGATGAGACCGGCGAAATTCTTGCGCGGCTCGAGCGTGCTCAGAGAGAAGAGATACCCGCCGTCGAGCCCGTACGTCTTCCGGACCGAAAGCCGCCGTTCATCGGGAATCCCCGGATGGAATGCGTCATGGTCGACCGCAGGGTAGAGAACCCTGATTTTTTCGGGCGTGATCCCGTACATGTTCTGGAGTTCCTTCTTGACGCATTCCGAGATCACGACGATGCGCCGGGCGAGCCGCAGCGTCCGGGGAAGGTATCTTTTCAGAAAGAGATGGTCCTTGTTCTGAAGCCGGCCGGGAAAATGGACGAAGCCGAAGTCGTAGATGACGGGCACGCACCGCGAACGGAGCAAGGCTTCGCCGACAAAATTGGGGAAGAAATAGAGCGCTCGCTGGCGGGAGCGGAAGAGGTCGACCGGGAACGGCGGCCTCAGGCCGGCGCGGCGCAGCCGGGCATAGGCCGAGCTCGGAACGGGCCGGCGGCTCAGCTCGAGGTCTGCGCCCAGGCGAGCGGCCAAGCCGGCCAGATATCTTTCCTGCGCGCCACCCCACGGCTTCAAGAAGAACCGGTAGGCCAGGATCTTGACCGGATAGCGGCCGGGGATTTGGCTGTATGCTTTGAGCAGATTCAGGGTGTAATATCCTACGCCGCTGAGCGGTTCGTAGAGCGCGCTCGAGTCGACGAGGAGGTCGGGGACGATTGGCTTCATGAAAGGCCCATGGCCCGTGACTACGGGGAGCAGAAAATATGATGCAGTATCATTATGGCTCCCCGAGTCCTAGCCGGGCAGAAAAGAAATATCGCGTCAATAATATTCTGCCCGTCATTGTAAGTTATAGACAATCCGCAAATTATCACAGGGATGGAAGCGGCGTCAAGCGTTCCACTGGCGCTTCGTAGAGGCCTGGCCGGCCGTCCGGGTCAAAAGCTCGTGTTGAAGACGGGAAGGACCCTCAAGTATTTGGGATTGTCCCGGACGATGTTGACCAGCCCGAGCTGAATTCCGTCGACGTGGAAGGCGTAGTTCACGATCCCGATCGAAAGGCCGGTCTGCGATCCGCGGAAATAGTTGAAGGCGCTTCCCGCGAATCCGACGAGCCGGCCGTCCTTGACGACGTGGACCATCCCGCCCGCGATGTGGACGCCCTTGAGAACCTCGCCTCCGAGCGCCCCTCCGGCGATCGTCACGCCCCGCAGCTCCTTGGACCCGGCCGCGAGGCCGCAGACCGTCAGTCCGGAGACGACCTCTCCGGCGCCGGCCGCCAGACCGCTGATATTGAGGCCGGACAGGCGCTTGCCGGCGCCCAGGCCCACGCCGGCGATGTTGAGGCCGGTCATGTTCTCCCCGGCGCCCGCGCCGATCCCGGCCATAGTGATGCCCGTCACGTTCTTCCCGGAGCCGACGCCGATCCCGCCATAGTTGATCCCCGTCAGATTGCCGCCCGCGCCGGCGCCGAGGCCTCCGATATTTATGCCGGTCACGTTCTCTCCGGCGCCGATGCCCAAGCCGCCGATATTGATGCCGATCGCTGAGTTCTCCGCGGCGACGCCCAAAAGCCCGAGCTGAATGCCGCGCAGATGGGCTCCGCCGGGGACGGTACCCAAGGACAGGCCTTCGATCACAGCTTCCTTATTGTCTTTGCGGGGCTGCCAGAGGGTGACGTTGACTCCGGTCACGCGGCGGACGCCGCCGTCCCTGAAATTGAACCGCAATCCGGTGAACTCCGGGGAATTGCCGAAGCTCAGGCCCCATTTCTTGCTCGGGATATCCAGGCTTTGGCCGAAAAGGACACTGGGCACGGCCAAGGCTAAAATCGCCGCCCAGGCCGCGGCTCTGCGCCGAGGCGATCCTGTCAGGGATTTTCTCATTGCGGACTCTCCGTGGACAAAAATCGACACTTGCGTCTCATGAGAAAAGACGGAATAAGAGCGTCAAAGGTTCCCTCCGGGGAGGGGCGCCGTTCCGCCCTCAGCCCTTGCGGACGAAATGCGGCATGTCGAAGGGAATCTCGAGAGACAGCTCGACGATGCCCCTGTACCGCCCGCGGCTCGTCCAGGGAGCCTGGTAGATCAGCTTCTTGACGCCGCGCTTCTCGATCGTGTACACGTTCGTCTTCCGCCCGGCCATGATTGTCTTGAGCTTCGTCCGGGACGGTTCCGGGTGACACTTAAGGACGTCGGAACCGAGGAGCGCCCGGCCCCCGTCCTTTTCGAGGTTCTTCGCCGCCCGTTCGTTCATCTCGACGATCGCCCCCCGGGCGTCGGCGACGACGACCGCCCCTCCAAATTCGGCAACCCAATCGTTATTAGCCATGGTTATTCCTCGTCAAATGAAATTATTATCGTGATGGCTCTCTCAGTATGTGACCAGGCCGGCCGCTTTCAGGATCTCCAGATGGCTCAGGATGGCCCCGAGATCGGTTTCCTGCCGGTTTTCCGTGTCCAGCAATTTCTTGATGTCGAGGGCGCTGTTCCGGCCGTTGCAGAGGAGCTGGATCTCGGCCGAGGAGCGGGAGAAGCCGCGGGGCGCAGGCGCGCCGGGCTTCGGCGGCGCCGCTTTCTTCATCGCTTCCTGGATGAGAGGCTGGTAGCCCTGGTAGCCGTTCTCTCTGACCTTGGCCGTCGGTTTGGGAACGATCGCCGCCGCCTTCTTTTCTATATCGGACAGGGTGAGAACCGCCGGAGGAGCGCCGAGGAGCGAAGCCGTCAAGCGCATGTGGTTTTCGAGGGCCTTGAGGCCGGATTGTTCGGTCCCGGTCACGGCCGCTTTCTGGGCTTCGAGGTATTTGCCGAGGCCGGCCCTGTCCGCGGCGAGTTGGAGGACCGAGTCGAGAGTCGCCCGCTCGTTCGTCGCCGCCGCCTCGAGGTAGGCCTGGGCTTTCTTGTAGACGGCGGCGAGATCGCTTTTATCCGCCCTCTTGACCTCTTCGAGGCCGCGGGCGAGCTGGTGGCCGAGGCGAGCCGAGGCGTTGGAGACGATCTCGGCCGCGATTTGGGCCGCGGTCCTGTCGTCGGCCGAGGCGATGGTGTAGGCCGCGGCCGCGCCGATCACGACGGCCCGCTTCAGCTGGGTCGGGTCGAGCTTGTCGGGCCGGTCCTCGGACGTGTGGTACCACTGGTCTGGCCACGTGTTCATGACGATGCCGGGCACGCCGACGCCCCAGTCGTTGAAGACCTCGTGGTCCGAGGCGCCGAAATGGGTGCCGATATAGTAATACATAGGCTCCTCGCTGCCGCTAGGGGCCACGATCCTCCTCTGAAAAACGCCCGACATGCCGTTCGTCACGTAGGCGCGGTTGGTCTCTCCGACATAGCGGTAATAGTTTTCCATGACGTCGTTGATGTAATGGGGATTGCCGTAGGTCGTTCGCATCATCGTGAAGAAGGCCAGGCTTTTCGTCAGTTGATCTCCGACCATATCCAGGTTGATGTCGCAGAGCGTCTTGCGCATCCGTTCCTTGTGGGCGAGGACGTAGGGCGCGGTCCCCGAGAATTCCGGAGCCCAGAGGAAGCGGATGGTCCGTTTCGGCCTGGGAAGCCGGCCGTCGGAGATGAGCGCCTGGAGCGTGCGGGCCATCTCCAGGATCGCAGCGCAGCCGGAATAATTGTCGTTGGCGCCCTGCATCGCGTATCCCTCGAAGAGGTGTGCGGTCAGGATAATCTCGTCCGGATCCTTGTCCGTTCCCGGGATCGAGGCCGTGACGTCCTGGAGCTCGTATTTCTCGTTCGCGGCGGAGACCTTGGCCCGCACGGTGATCTTTTCGCCGCGCCGCAGCCGGTCCCGGAGCAAGACGCCTTCGCGCGGCGGAAGGTAAAACGCGAATTTGGCTGCTCCGCCCCGCATCCCGCCGACTCCGCTCCACGGGATGAGGAGCGGGTCGAAGAGCGGCCGTGGGGAATTGAAGGAGATGACGCCTTCCGCTCCCTTCTGCTGGCAGGCGACCGCGTGAACCATGGCCGCCGGTCCGGAGGTGACGACGACCTTGCCCTTGACCTCGAGCCCTTCGAAGTCCTTGGCCCCTCCGTCGCCCACCCAAACAAGCTCGGCCGTTACGTCGGCCGACGACGACCCGGAGGCGAGCATGGCCCGGAGGTCGGTATAGGACGCGATCTTCTGCAGGCCGGGCTGGACTTCCCAGAGCTCGCCCACGATCCCGTCCCAGGTCTCCCCGCCGGGAAAGCGGACGATGGCCGCATCGGCCAGGCCGTAGTCCTTGAGGAGGTCCAGGATATACTGCGCCTCCTTGAAGGTCCCCGCGTATTCGGAGGCCTTGCGGTCGCGCGGCGAGCCCCCCATGACGATGACATGGCCGAGGGCGGTCTCGCCCGAGGACTCGCCGATGATCATGTCCATCGAGGCCTGCGGGAGCAGTGTCCACTGAAACCAGGGGGTCATCTGGGCTCCAGCGGCGAGGGCCAAGATCAGGACCGCGGCCGCCGCAATCATGAGAGAACGTCTTTTCATGAGTGGCCTCCACGTCGGAAACTGGCGCAGCAAAGCTTATTGTGGTTTAAAAAACGGGCGAAAATCAACCGCTCAGAACAAATGGCCGAAGTTGAAATAGAGGCCTGTCGTCTCGCGGCCCAGGCCGACATCCATGCGGACGACGAAGGTCGACATGTAAAAACGGAGACCGATCGTCGGATTGGCCATCCAGCCCCGGAAATCCAGGTCGCCGAGCGAAGGCCAGACTTTTCCCGCATCCAGGCCGATCAGACCGCCGAGGCGCCAGACGATCGGGAAGCGCAGTTCGGCGTTCAACAGGATGTGGGACTTGTCCAGGAAGCGGTCCTGCGGTGAGCCACGGAGCGTCCTGTTGCCCCCGAGCGGCAGGAGCACCTGCGTGGGGAGGTCGTCCCCGAACAGGTTTTGGCCCCCGAGGCGGAAGGCGAAGATGGTCTTGGGATAGAAGAGGACCGTATAATATTGGAACCAGCCGCCGAGCCGGGCGAATCGGACGGTCGATCCTCCCAGGCGAGGCGCGTATTCCGCTTCGGCCTGGAGGACGACGCCTTCGGAAGGATGGATGAAGCTGTTCCGGGTGTCGTAGCGGAACGTCCCGAAGATCGAAGCGTAGGACGCCCGCCCGAGGTCGAGCGAATAGGGGATTCCCGAGGACCCTTCCTCCTCCAGGACCGAATTCTTGATCGTCGCGTATTTCAGCCCCACCTGCCCAACCGTCGTCCGGGTGAATCCCCGGCTGGCGGCGAGCTCGACCGTGAGGGGTTCGCGCGTGTACTTGACACGGTCCTCGTAGCGCGAAGCGTTGCCCAAGCCGAAGAAGTTGTTCTTGATCATTTTGTCATAATCGACGGTCAGGTCAAAGGCGATCGGATAGACCTTGCCCTGGCGCGTTTCGAAGTCCGGCCAGGAAAAAACGAAGCGGTACCAGCGCTCGCCCTTGGAGCTGTTGAACAGCGTCAGGTCGAACGACTCCGAGCGGCGGAGCGGATTGAGAAAAAACGCTTTCAGGCCGTAGCCGAAGCCGATGTCCGTATCCCACATGGCGATGGGGAAGAAATCCTTGGTGAACTCCGTCGGGCGGACGACGGTCGGAGGAGCCTGGGGAGCCGTTCGGCAGACATGCTCCAGGTCGACCTCGGCTGTGACGCCGAAATGGTCCGAGGCCTGGACGCCGGAAACGAGGGTATCGACGGCGACCGCCGAGGCCAGGACATCCTCCTGCCGGAAGGCGCCATTCAGGAAAATGTAGTCGAGGCGGCGGCCGATCCCGGCATCGACGGCTTCGGCCAGAGCCAGCCCGGAGCGTTTTTCTCCGGCGGCGTTGACCGGCCGGCTCGAATATTCGATGTTCTTGTTCGATCCCGGATCCCATGTGAACCGGAAACCGGTAGCTGTCGTCGCGTTTCGCTCGCCGCTCAGCGTCAGAGTGTCGAGGGCGTCGGTTGCGGCGATGAATTCGCGAAGCTCCGGAGATTCCTTTTCAGCGTTGAAATCGCCGGCGATGATCACCGGCGAGCCTTCCGGCAGGGTCTTCAAATCCCGGACGAGGCGCCGCACTTCGGCCAGCCGCCGGGCGTTCTTGGCCTTGACCTCGGCGGCGACCCGGGCGAGCTCGGCGGCCGTCATCGTCCCTTCGCCGGGAGCCGCGGCCAGCTTCTGGAAGAGCATGCCGTCTTCCGGCGGCGAAGCGACGAGATGGACGTTGACCAAAAAGACGGGGGTGTCCTTGACGACGATCCGCCCGGCCAGGGAATAAACCGCCTCGCCGAAATGGAAGGTCAGGACGTCCCCGTAAAATCCGAAAGGGCCCGACAGCTTCCAGGCGTCGTGGCGCCGAAGGTCCAGGGCCGGTCGGGCCAGGATGGCCAAGCCTTCCTTGAAATTGGCGGGGAGGCCGAGGGGTCCGAGCTTGATCCCTCCGTTCACGACTTGATGGATCTCCTCGAGCCCGAGAGCGGCCGCGAGACGGCGGGCGTACCGGCCGGCGAAATTCGCCTCCTGGACGAAGACGACGTCCGGGTCGAGCTTGCGGGCCTGTTCGACAAGGGCGCTGAAACGGAGCTCGCGCCGGCTTTCCGGCTCGTATTCGCCGAACTTGAAAAAGCCCTCATAGTCGAGCCCTGACCAGGCGTTGATGGTCAGCAGGCGCAGCCGCGGCGCTTCCTCTGTTCGGCCTGACGCAGAGGGGACGGCCAATGCCAGGCTGAAGAGAAGACAGGCCAAGGATTTTGTTAATTTCATTTCGGGCTCCCGGGTTCGTACTGCGATGGCATCGAAGGGGCGACGCCTGAATTATACATAGAGTGCGACTCCGATGGGAAGCGGTCCCTTGTTTTTTTTGCTATCGCGCCGGCCTGGAGCATCGGCGACCACCATGGAATGTATTTGACATTTGACGTATCTGCTATATATAGTATTAATTAAAGGATGGAATTCCACACATTTTGAGGTTCGTCAACTAATAAATGGCCATAACGACTAAATTCATGGACCAGATCGCGAAGCCGGATTCCAGATTCGGCCGTTCCTATTTCGAGAAATTGAAGGCCATGAAGGACGCGGAAGCTTTGATCCAGGTTCGGCCGACCGTCCTCGCGGTCGCGGCCGATCCATCGCGGCTGGTCGCCTTGAGGTCCGTCCTCGAGCCCGAGTACTCGATCCGGACCGCCGAGGATTGCCGGAGCGCCATCCGGCTTCTGAAAACGATCGGCTCCGTCGAGGTCCTGATCATGGACCTCGCTCTGCCCGAGCGCGGGGCGGCGACTCTCATTCAGTACGTCCAGGAGATGGTCGAGAAACCCGACCAGATCGTCAAGATCCTTCTCGCCGCTCCCGGCGCGGGCGCCGGCGAGAACGCCGCGGTGTTCCGGGGCCGGGTCGATTCCCTTTACGAGCGGCCGTTCGACCCCTTGGACGTCAAGAGGCTTGCCGGTCAGCTCCTCGCCCAGAAATCGCGGGAAAAGCGGCAGATCATGAGGGCCGAATTCGACGGAAAGACCGGCCTCGAGGTCGAGATCGGGAATCGCGGAAAAGCGGCCGTCTCGAACCTCAGCGAAGACGGCATGTTCGTCCAGTCGATCCTGCCCTTGAATTATCTGCTTCCGTTCAAGATCCATCTGCCGGAGGGCCCGCCGCTCCTGGCGACGGGACGCGTCGTCCGCGTCGATGAGGACAAGGGCGGGGTCGGGGTCAAGTTCCTCCTGTTCGAGGAGGAAAGCCGGAACGCCCTCGTCCGCTTCCTCTCGGGCCATGTCCTGAACGACAGCTTGACAGAACTAAAGGAAAAATACCCTTTCCTCCAGGTCGACCGCATCGTCGCCTTCACCGACAAGGCGAAGATCGTGGAGTGGATCTCCCAGGCCCAAAGGTCGCAGACGGAGATCACCGCCATCCACACCGACCAGAGAACCCCCTCCAGCCTCCGGCTCGAAGCGTTCGAGCCCTGGAATTTCTGCCGGTTTACGGGCGAGAACCTGGACGCCCGGTTCAAGACGTCGGACAGCCTGTTCATCTCGTTCCAGGTCGGCTACGCGACCTACAATTTCGAGACGATCGTCTATCGCATCGATGCCGGAGGGACCCGCCTGGACTGCCTCTTTCCGAAAATCGTCTTCTATTCGGAGAAGCGGTCCTTCAAACGGACGGCTTCCGACGGCTGCCTCGAAGCCGAGATCGTTCTGCCCGAACCGTTCGGAGCGGCGATCCGCGGCGAGATCACGGACATCAGCGAAGGAGGCGTGAGCTTCGTCGTCGAAGCCGCCGACGTCGCCCTCCTGATCGGAACCCCGCTGGAGTCGATCCGGATCTTCCATGAATCGAAGCTCGTCCGCGAAGTCCGGGGCGAGGTGCGGAACATCCAGAGGATCGGCGGCAACGGCCAGGATCGCCTCCGCTACGGCGTGCAGTTCGGCATCGGCCGGTTGACCGTCTTCGCCTCGGAGCTGTCCAAGATGAGCGCTCCAGGGGAGCGGCCCCGGACGCACCCGACGGACAAATTCGGAACCGGCCCGGGACCGATCGTGGACCTGAGCGATCTGGCCAAGGAACCCCCCCGCGTAATCCGGCTGGAGAACAAGAAGGGAGAGGAGATCGTCGGCCTCCTGAACACCTCGCTGCCCCTGGACCAGAATCCCATTCCCGTGGTCGTCGTGCCCCCGGCCTTCGGCAAGACCAAGGAAACCTTGTTCGCCCTGGCCCAGACGATCATCGAGAATTTCGGCGCCCGGGGCAAACCGGTCGCCGTCGTCCGCTTCGACGGGATCCGCTGCAAGGGAGAGAGCCATAAGGATCCGGACGCCTCGGAACCGCCCTACGAAATGATCCACGCCAGCCTCAGCCAGGGAGCGGACGATATCCGGGCCGTGCTGGATTGGCTCCAGCTCAATCCCGTGCTCAAGGCCAGCGCCGTCGTCCTCGTCAGCTTTTCCCTGTCGGCCTTGGAGGCCCGGATCCTCCTGAGGGACGAAGCCTATCGCCGACGGGTCGCGTATTGGATCACCTGCATGGGGACGATGGAATTCAGGGAGCTGATGAACCGGGTCAACTGCGGTCTGGATCTCCTGGAGCAGCACCAGCTGGGGGTCGACCTCGGCATCATCCCGATCCTGGGCAATCTCATCAGCATGCGGCCGTACGCCGCCGACGTCGTGGCCAACCGCGTCGCGACCCTGGACCAGGCCCGGGAGGACATGCGCCATCTCGATATCCCGATCACCTGGATCTACGGCGAGCACGACCACTGGGTCAAAGCCGAATTCGTCCGGGACATCATGAGCATCCAATCGGAGGCGGGCCGCGAAGTGATCGCCCTGCCCATCGGGCATAACGCCAGGACCTCCGAGGAAGCCCTCCATTTGTTTGCTACGGTGACGTCCCTCATCCACCGCTTTCTTTACAAGGACACGATCCGGCCGGCCCTTCCCGACAAGGAGAATATGGACATCATGCGCCGGGCGGAAAAGGACAGGCTCCCGCCCCGCAAGCTGAAGAACCGCCAAGAATACTGGCGGCGTTATCTCGTCGGAGAGAGAGACCTGGTCGGCTTCGATGTCATGGCCCTCTCGGAGGATTATCAAGGCCTCCTGAAGGATCAGCTCGAGGCTCTCGACCTCGAGGCCGGAGACCGTCTTCTCGACCTCGGCGGCGGCACGGGCAACTTGATCCAATATCTGCTCCTCCGGAAGCTGCCCCTGCCGGGGCATATCACCGTCGCCGACCTCATCCCCCAAGCCATGAGGCAGGCCAACCGGAAGATCACGGCGCGTTTCGAGGGCCGGGTCGGGCCCGGGATGCTCGACTTCGTCTGTCTCGACATCGAAATGAGCCGCTACCTGCCGGTGCGCCGGTTCCTCGCCGGCGAGATCGGACGGTTCCGGGCGCTCGCCGATCGAATCGAAAACCTTTCCTTGCAGAGCGGAGAGACCATCGACGACGCCTATTCCCCCCGCCTTCACCGCGTCCTCAGGGGCGACGAGATTTCGCCCGAGGTCGACCGCTGGCTGAAGGGGCGGTTCGACCTTCCGGAATACCGGACCATAGTCGATTTCAACCGGGCCGCCCGCTATCTCCAGGGCCGGAGCTCCGAAGCGCCCGCCTATCGCCGGCTCGTCTTCGACGGCGGGATCGAAGGAACGCAGCATCTCCCTTTCAAGGACCGGAGCTACGACAAGATCGCCATGAGCCTGGTCCTGTCGTACATCTTCAATCCCGTCGAAACGCTCATCGACCTCAAACGGGTCATCGCACCCGGAGGCCGCCTGGTCCTGTCGAGCATGCGGCCGGATACGGACGCGTCCGGCCTGTTCACCCGGCTCGTGGACAAGATCGAGACCACGCCGGAGGAGGATTTCCCGCCGGAGCGGCCGAAAGCGGTCATCCTCGAATCCATCCGCTCCTTCCTGAATGATGCCCAAGCCCTCGTCGAGCTCGAAGAGGCCGGAACGTTCGATTTCTTCGAGCCCGACAAGCTCACCGCCCTCCTGGAAGAGGCGGGCTGGGAATGCCTGGGGACGCGGCCTTCCTTCGGCGACCCGCCGCAGGGGTATGTGGTTGCGGCCAAGGTGAGGGACGCCGATGGCTGACGCCCAGCCTTCGTTCGACGAGCGGCTGGCTTGGGAGTACGACCTCAAGGGCCGGACGCGGCTGATTCTTCTCCTGAGCGGCGTCCTCTATCCGAGCTTCCTTGGCCTGGACGCCATTTTCGCCGGGGTCCTCTTCAAGCGTTTCCTGGCTATCCGCCTGGTGGTCTTGGCCGCCCACATCGTCCTCCTAGCCGTCCTCAACCGGACCAAGACGTACAGGGGATTTACCAACATCTGCGTCGCCCTGACCGTGTTCGACGTCGGCGGCATCGCCATCATGATCCAGGCGCTGGGGGGATTCCAGAGCGAATACGTCCAGGGCCTCTACCTCATCATTCTGGGCATGGCCATCATCGTGCCCCTCGCGTTCCGGGACACCATCATCCTCTATGTCCTGATCTGGATCTCCTATGCCGTCCCGGGCTTCTTCAACATCTCCGCCGGAACGAGCCCCTGGCGGGGCGTCGTCACCAACCTCTTCTTCCTGACGGCCATGGACCTCCTCGGCGGCTGGGGCTCCTACGTCCTGGACAACACCCGCCGCCGCGAGCTGCGGAGCCGCATCGAGCTCGAGGCGACCACGGCCCAGCTCCAGGAGTCGAACAGGAAGCTGAAAAGTCTGGACGAGCTCAAGACGCAGTTCTTCGCCAACGTCAACCACGAGCTCCGGACGCCGCTGACGCTCATGCTGGCTCCCCTGGGTCCGATGCTCGAGGGGAGCATGGGCCGGGTGACGGCGAAACAGCGGGAGACGATCGGCACGATCCACCATAACGGTTTGAAGCTGCTGAAGCTCATCAACAACCTCCTCGACCTGACCAAGCTCGAAGAGGGGAAGATGCGCCTGAAGATCAAGACCCTGGACTTCGTCGAGTACGTCAATTCGCTCCTCAGCTCGGTCCGGCCCCTCGCCGACCGCAAGTCCATCAAGCTCTTTTTTCAGCACCCTCCTCACGAGGTCAACCTGACCATCGACCCCGACAACTTCGAAAAAGTCGTCCTGAACCTTCTCTCCAACGCCCTGAAATTCACGCCAGAAAGCGGCCGCATCACGCTGTATGTCGAGGAGCATCCGTCGAACGTCACCCTCATCGTCGAGGACACGGGCATCGGCATCCCCGAAAACATGCTCCGAGCCATCTTCGACCGGTTTTCCCAGGTCGACGGGTCGCTCTCGCGGGCCCATGAAGGGACGGGCATCGGGCTCGCCCTGGCCAGCGAAATCGTCAAGCTCCACGGCGGCAGCATCCGCGCCGAAAGCGAGCTGCGGAAGGGCTCGCGCTTCATCGTGGAGATCCTCAAGGGCGAAGATCACTTCGACGAGGATGTCCTCGACCGGCGCGTCGCGGACCTGCCGGTGTCCATCAAGAAGCGGGCGACCGACGCCGAGCCGCCCCGGATCCAGGACATCGTCTCGGATTTCCGGAAGCTCCAGCTCCAGGACCTGGAGAAGGAGGAGATCGGCCCCCAGACCAACATCCGCGACCGGTCTCACGACCACCGGCTGCTCGTCATCGACGACAATCCCGAGATCCTCAAGCTCATGAAGCTCCTGCTCGAGGACGAATACGACATGGACTTCGCCGCCTCGGGCGAGGAAGGCTTGGACCAGATGCGGAAGGTCCTGCCCGACCTCGCCGTCAGCGACGTGATGATGCCGGGGATGGACGGCCACGCCTTCTGCCGTAAGGTGAAGGAGGATCCCGGCTTGAAGCATATCCCGGTCATGCTGGTCACGGCTCGCACGGGCGCCGACATGCTCGCCGAAGGCATCGAGGCCGGGGCGGACGACTACATCGCCAAACCCTTCGATTCGACCGAGCTCAAGGCCCGAATCCGGTCGCTCCTACGCATGCGCAAGGCGGAGGCGGACCTGGCCCTCGTCAACCAGAACCTCAAGGTGCGGACCAAGGACCTCGTGGAGCGGCAGAGGGTCCTCTTCCTGGCTATGGTCAAGTCCCTCGTCTCGGCCCTCGAAGCCAAGGACAAGTACACACGCGATCACTCGTCCCGGGTGACCAAGGTCACGTTGAGCATCGCCCGAAAAATGGGGCTCGACGAGCGGGAGCTCCGCGACCTGGAGCTCGCCTCCGTGCTCCACGACGTCGGAAAGATCGCCCTCCCCGAGAGGATCCTGAACAAGAAGTCCAAGCTGACCGAAGACGAGATGAGCCAGATCCGGGCCCATCCCGTCATCGGCGAGACCATCCTCATGCCCGTCGTCGAGCTGAGGCAGATCACCAAGCTGGTCCGCCACCACCACGAACGGTACGACGGCAGCGGCTATCCGGACAAGCTGAAGGGCCAGGAGATCCCGATCGGGGCCCGGATCATGGCCGTTGCCGACACGTACGACGCCATCACCTCGGACCGGCCGTACCGGAACAGCGAGAGCCACTCGTTCGCCGTCAAGGAGATCATCCGCTGCTCGGGAACGCAGTTCGATCCGGAGGTGATCGAACATTTTCTCGAGGTGGCCAAGGACGTCACTCCCCCCGAACCGACCGGGCCAAAACCCGCCTGATCCGGTCCGGCCCGCCTTTTTTTACATTTGACATTGAGAATTTATTTACATAAAATTCCCTGCGATGCCAGCAAGACTGGGTCTGCCTGAATCAAGGACGTTCTTTTCCCCTCAGGAAGGAGGTCAAGGATGAACATCGGACTCGATATCGGCTACAACGCGGTCAAGGCCGTCACGGACGGCCGGAAGATCATCTTTCCGTCGGTCATCGGCACCCCCGAGTATTCCTTGATCGACCTCCGGGAAAACGACAAAGCGATCAGCATGGTCTATCCCACCAGCGCCCTCGTCGGGGAAGAGGCCATCATGCACAGCCGGTTCATCCAGCGCCGCGAAGACCGTTCCTGGATCGAAGGCGACGAATACTACACGCTCTTCCTGGCCGCGCTGACCGAGCTCGAAGCCGGCACCTGGACGAGCCTGCGCCTGGTGACGGGCCTGCCCGTCGCCTTCTACTCCGACCGCAACAAGCTCCGGGACCGCCTCATGGGCGAGCACAAAGCCCAGCGGAAGGGGAAACCCGTCCAGACCTTCGTCGTCTCCGAATGTAAGGTGATTCCCCAACCGTTCGGCACGCTCCTGGCCGCGACACTGGACGACTTCGGCAAGGTCGCCGACGCGGAGCTGGCCAAGGGAACGGTCGGGATCATCGATATCGGCGGTAAGTCGACGAACATCTTCGCCGTCGACCGCCTGGCCGAGATCAGTCGGAAGACGGCCAGCGTCAATATCGGAGGCTGGGACATCATCCGGGTCATCAAGGCCCAGATCCTGGAGCGCTTCCCGGAGCTGGACCTGCGCGACCATCAGGTCGTGGATGCGGTCACCGCCCGGAAACTCAAATATTTCGGAGAAGTCGTCAATCTCAACACGGCGATCGACGAGGTCGTGGCGCCGATGGCCGACCAGGTCATCGCCCAAGTCACGCAGCTGTGGGACCGGGGCGCCAGCCTGGACGTCATTCTCGTGACCGGAGGAGGGGCGCTGATGCTCGGAGACCGGCTGAAGCAGGTCTTCCGTCATGCCCAGATCGTCCCCGAGCCTGTCTTCGCCAACTCCTTGGGCTATTGGAAATTCGCCCAGCGCTCCGGAAACGCGATGTGAGGCCGCCGGCGCGGCCCTCCGGCGGGAGCGCGATCGCCGCCGGATCCTTCTTCCTGCCGTTCGATTCCAAAGCTGAGGCCCGTGCCGGCGTTTGTCGTGTCCGCGGAAAGCGAGGATCGCCATGAAAAGACCGTCTTTGCGGAAGAAGCGGCTGGTTCCGGTCCTTCTTCTGTGGGCGGTCTTCGCTTCGGCGGTCGAAGGACGGGCGGCCGACGAAGCGCGGAAAAAGGGCCCGGGCCTCGAATTCAAGGTCGGCGGCCTGGTCGGATTCTTCCCCAGCGGGGGCGGGGACCTGGAAACGTACCGCCAGGGGATGATCGACCTCTATACGGACATCGGCACGATCCCCGGCTTCAATGGAAACCAGGGCTGGAACAAGCTGGGAAGCGCCGCCGGAGTCTCCTTCGACGCGATCTTCCGGATCAACGAAAGGATCGGCGTCGGCGTGGGGACGGGCTGGATTCGGGCCTCGAGCGGGGGGAATTATGGATTCACATACGGCCAGGCCGGCTCCGAGTCGTGGGGGACCTACACCCTGTCCGGGCTCGAGGTGAACGGGGAAGATTTCAAGATCAGCACCATCCCCCTCAGGTTCAGCTTGTATCTGACGTTTCCCGCGGGGCGGTGGAATTTCTACGGGTACGCCGGGGCGGGCTATTATTGGGGCACGCTCACCCGCCGGTACACATACGATTTCTCGTACAATTACGCGGATTCGTCGCCTCTCTATCCGGACGAAAAAACGGAGATCTCGAGCTCCGAATCGCGGGACGAGAGCGCCAAGGCGGGCGGCCTCGGCATCCACGGCGGCTTGGGCGTGGAATACCGCGTCCTGTCGTTTCTCGCCTTCGGCCTGGAGGTCTATGGGCGGCACGCCAATCTCTCAGGCTGGGAAGGAGACGCCCAATGGACCGCGACGACGCGGGAGAGGCAGTGGCGCGAGGATGCCGGCTGGACCTCCGATCAATCATCGACGGACACAGGTTCCAAGACGGGAAAGCTCTGGTTCTATGAGACCGGGGACGAAGACCTCGGCCAGTTCTACCCCCGGCTGGATATGCGGGGTGCGCCCGTCGGCGGCAATTTCCGCAATGTCCGCTCCGCCGCCCTCAACTTGAGCGCCTACGGCCTGGCCGTGACGCTCAAGGTCTTTTTCGACCTGTAAAGAGACTTTCCCTCACCGCCGAAACACCAGCAAAGCGTCGCTCACAGGCCGCTCCCCGGTCGGGTCGGACGGATGGTTGACCGCCTTCCCCTTGACGGCCATCGTCGTCGAACCGCCGCCGTCGAGGTTGATGGCCTCCACGCATCCCAGGCCGGCCATCAGGTCCGCAAGCTCCCCGATCGTCATCCCGACGCTTGTCCCCGGCCGGCGCCCGTCCACCGTGACGATCACCAGCCGGCCGTCGCTCCTGACGCCGGCCGCCGTCCGGGGATGCCGGCCGCAGATGAAATCCGCATTGAATTTTTCGAGGGCGGCTTCGGCTTCGGCGATCGACTGCCCGCCTTTGATGAGGAGCGGTCCGCCTCCGACGGAGAATTCGGCCGCAAACGGAAGCGGCGGGTCCGCTTTGATTTCCGTGCGGACGTCGACGCGGGCCCCGACCCGGAGGCGCTCGCGCGCCCAGCGAGCCGCCGCCCCGGCGGCCGATAGAATCCAGCCGTCGGCCGGTATCGGCCCGCTGCCCGCGCCGTCGCGGACGGCGACGATGAGTCCATTCCGGGCGATGGCCTCGATCCCTTCCGGACCGGTGAGGGTCGTCCTGTGGAATTCGGGCGTGAAGAGAACGAGCTCGTCATTCTCCCGGGGGCGGTTGATTCCGTCCACGGGCCGGGTGCCGCCGTCCACGAGGACCGTCGTGACGGCCTCGATCTGACCCATGGCGATCCGGACACGGCCGCCCGCGTTCGAGATCGCCAGCTCGGCCCGGGGCCCGCTCGGCTCGCTCAAAACGCGGTCGCCGAAGGCGAGCAGCCCCATCGGCTCGCCCCGATAAAGGCCCGTGGTCCGGAAATAGCCGCCGTTGACGGCGGCCAGGGCGCCGGCGCGGGCGGCGAGAGAGCTCGTCGGTTCCGCGCCGACGACCTCGTCCATCGCACGGGCGAGGGCGAGGCGGGCGCGCTCCGGGTCGAGTATGAGCGTGTGAATGGCCCAAACGTCGTTCGCGGCTCCGGAGCTCCGGGCCTCGCGGAGGATCGTTTCATGTTCGATCCCGGGAGCAAGGGTTTCGCTCTGCCTCGTTTCCTTATAGGGCGGGCCGCTCGTTTGCGTTCCCGAAATCGAAAATCCTGGCGCCGCGACGAGCCAAAAAACCCACAGGCTGAAGAGCCGACGGCGGCGGACGAGATTCATCGATTCCAACCTCTCAGGTCTCCGATGGAAGGTGAATTCCTCGGGGACTTCAGTCTAAGGGCCGGTCCTGCCCGTTCTCATCTCGTCGCAGGCGATGAGGGCCGCCCCTCGGGCGGCGGACATCCGGGGATCGGGGACGACCGTCAGCTCCCTGCCGAGGGCCTCGGCGAGGAATTTGTCCATTCCGGGGATGAGGGCGGCGCCGCCCGTGAAGACGGCCGGCGGTTCGAGCTTCGACCCGGCCAGCGCCGCGACGCGCGCGGCAATCGAGCGAAAGACGCCGGCGGCGATGTCCTCGGTGCCGGCGCCCGCGGCGAGGAGGGACACGATCTCGCTTTCGGCGAACACGGCGCACATGCTGTTGATGGCAGCCGGACGGCGGCTGAACGACGCGAGATGCCCCAATTCGGGCAGGGAGACATTGAGGCGGCGGGCCGTCATTTCCAGATATTGCCCGGTCCCCGCGGCGCAGCGGTCGTTCATGGCGAAATCGCGCACTCCGAGGCGGTCGAGGAAGATGACCTTGCTGTCCTGGCCGCCCATATCGACGATGGAGCGGACTTCGGGGAGCAGGCTCCTTACGCCGCGGGCCTGGCAGGTGATCTCCGTCACAGTCGTATCGGCTCGGGAAAGCAAGGGGCGGCCGTATCCCGTGCCCACGACCCGGCCGATGTCCTCGAGATTCAAAGAGGCTCTGGCCGCGGTCTCTTCCAGGAGCTCGAAGGCCAAGCGGGTTTGGTCGGGAATCTGGTCGGCGTATCCGGCTGCGATGAGTCGATCCCCGTCGTCGTCCATCAGGACGATCTTCATAGCCCGCGAGCCGGCGTCGATGCCGCATCCGATCATCGGCGGCCTCCCCCCGCTTCGCCCCGGGAGCGGACCGTTTCGAGAAGCGCCTCGACGCGGACGGCCAGTCGGGCCGAATCGGACGGCGAATAATCGGTTTCGATCTTCAGGTAAGGCAGCCCCAGTTCGTCCTCGGCTAAGCGGCGGACGCGGAAAGACTCCACGTCGTAGGTCAGGCAGGCGTGCCAGACGAGGTCGATGACGGCCTGAGGCCGGAACTTTTTAGCGAGGTCGGCGAGGGAGGCCAGCCGCCGGTCGTTCACCGTCAGAACCGAGCAGGGGAGATGGTAATATTTTTCGGCGATTGCCCGGAGGGGATCGGCGCCCTCGGCGCCCACATCCTCGAGGATGGGCTTGAGGCCGGTGCAATTTTCCTGGGCGACCACGACCGCCCCCGCCGCCTCGACGAGGTCGAGTACCCGCTCGGCGCCGTGAACCGTCGGCACGCCGGTCATGAGGACGCGGACGGGAGCGGGGCCGTCATGCCGGGCCCGGGGCGAGCCTGGCGCGGCGGCGCCGCTTTCGAACATCCGGAGGAGCGTCTCATAGCGTTCGAGGTCGTCTTCCTGGCCCGAGATAAGGCTCTTGAGGTCGAGGAGTTGTCGGCCGGTGAGAGGCGGCCGGTCGAGGGCCATGAGACCGGCCAGCCTTCGGCGCAGGCCGCGCTCGCGGTTCATCAGTCGGACGGCCCGCCGCAGGCCTTCGTCCGTGACTCGGACGCCGAGGCGGGCCTCCAAAGCGGCAGCGAGCGCCCGGACCTCCTCCGTCCACCGCTCGAGCCCTTCGGACCGGTCGGCTTTTTGGGGGAGATCGAGAACGTACAGGGGCCGAGATTCGGCCATGATTTCGTACATTTTTTTCTTGCCGTCGCACGTCGTTTCGGCGACGACAAGGTCCGCCCATTCGAGAAAGGGATTGGCCTTTTGGACATGGTAGCCGAACGTGCTCTTGATCAGGGGGCAGAGGTTGGCCGGAAGGGTCCGTTCGGCGTCGGGGATCGTCTCCAGGGCGCCTCCGCAAAGGCAGACGGGCACGGCGCCCGCGGCCAGAATGATTTCCCTGGGAGTGTATTCGCAGGTGATCCCGACGACGGGTCGGCCCTCGCTTTTGGCCGCTTCGGCGTAATCGTAGCACTGGTCGACCATGGCCGCGAAACGGGCCAGGATGTCTTCAAGCGTCGGCTCGGACATGACAGGCTGTCTCTTTCTTGGAGAGTGAAAACCTATTTATATTTCAGCAGGGCTGCGGAGTCAACGCCCGTTATTGCTGACCGTCGAACAGTTTCCAAGACAAGGGGGACACGATACCCTGTCCCCGTTTCCCGGCTCGTTTCCAGTCCGGCATTACGTATTTTCCAACAGGGACAGGGAATCATGTCCCCGAAACTGTTCGACGGTCAGCCGATATTGACTTGGCCCGGCCGGAATTCTATCCTTAGAGTCCGCCTTCGGGCGGCTCAAAGGAGGCCGATCATGCACTCTCTTCGCAACAAGGTCGTTTTTATTACCGGTGCGAGCTCCGGCATCGGGCGCTCGTGCGCCCGGGCGTTCGCCGCGGAAGGGGCAAAGATCCTCATGGCCGCCCGGCGGAAGGACCGCCTGGCCGTTCTCCAAGCGGAGCTCAAAAAGGAATTCGGCGCGGCGTCGCACGGCTTCACGCTCGATGTCCGGGATCAGCCCGCCGTGGAGAAGGCCGTCGCCGGTCTCCCCGCCGCCTGGGCCGCGATCGAGGTCTTGGTCAACAACGCCGGGCTGAGCCGGGGCTTGGACAAGCTCCACGAAGGGAAGCGCGACGACTGGGAGGAGATGATCGACACGAACATCAAGGGCCTGCTGTATGTCAGCCGGGCGGTCGTCCCGGGGATGGTCGCGCGCGGCTCGGGTCACATCATCAACATCGGGTCGATCGCCGGCCATGACGTCTACCCCGGGGGGAACGTCTATTGCGCCACGAAATTCGCGGTGAACGCCATCTCCCGGGGGCTGCGGATGGACCTGACGGGCACGCCCCTCCGGGTGAGCAGCGTCGATCCCGGCATGGTCGAGACGGAATTCAGCCTCGTCCGCTTTCATGGCGATCGAGAGAAGGCGGACAAGGTCTATAAGGGGCTTCAGCCGCTGACCCCCGACGACATCGCCGCCGCCGTCGTTTTTTGCGCCACGCGGCCGCCGCACGTCAACATCAGCGAGATGATCGTCATGCCCCAGGCCCAGGCTTCGCCGCTCATCGTCCACCGGACGTGACGGCCGGCCGTTTAGAGCGCGCCGTCGATCTCTCGGTCGAGCCGGTCGAAGAAACCGACCATGAAGGCATGGCGCTCTTGGGCGATGCGCCGGCCTTCGCGGGTGAACATCCGGGCCTTGACCCAGCGCAGCTTGACCATGTATTCCCTGTAGGCCGTGTCCTCTTTCGTATAGGGCTTGGTCTTGGCGATGTCGCGGTCTTTGTTGTGCAGGCGGGCGCCGACTTCGCCGGCGAAAAGGAACGCCCGGCCGATGCCCACCGCGCCGATGGAGTCCAGCTTGTCGGAATCGAAGAGAATCTTCGCTTCCTTCGTCGCCGGAACGGCTTTGTTGCGGAAGCGGTGAGTCTCGATGCAGTGGGCGATCCTCTCGACGACCTCCGGGGGGACGCCCCGCTTTTCGAGGATCCGCCGGGCCAGGGCCGCGCCCGCCACGGAGTGGCAGATTTTTCCGTTCGTCCGGTCCTCGTCCGGGCGGCCGATGTCGTGGAGAACCGCGGCGAGCCTCAGGATGCCGAGGTCGGCCTTTTCCCTGCGGCCGATCCGCAGGCACAAATGAAGGACCCGTTCCGTGTGGTCCCAATCATGGCTTCCCCGCGAACCGCGCAGCAACGAGCGCGCTTTTCGGCGGATGCCCTCAAACAGGGGGTCGGTAAGAATCCAGCGGTCAAGAGGTTTCTTGGGAGTTCGGTGGGACGACGGCATGAGTTTCCTCGAATGCCCTATTATATACCGGAATCTCTAATGCGATGAACCGCGGCGCTTCGCGCGGCCGGGAATTCGAAAATTCGTCCAAAATCGGGCAACCTTCGGCCGGCCGTTTTCGTCTTTAGGAGTGAAGCCATTCAAATGGAGGAGATGCACATATGAAAAAAGTCATGACGGCGTTGATAATTTGTACGTTCGTCCTGGCCGGCGCGGCGTTTCTGGCGGCCGCCGACTTCCAGGAAAAGTTCGAAAAAACGCTCCCGCTCACGGCCAAAGGGAGCTTCAGCCTGAAGAACACGAACGGCGACGTCATCATCTCGACGTGGGCGAAGAACGAAGTCGAGATCAAGGCGGTCAAGACGGCGAAGCGCGATAAGGACGATTTGAACCGGGTCAAAATCGAAGTGACCGCCGTCGGCGACTCCGTTTCCGTGGACACGGTTTACGAGAAGGAATTCCTGCGGAATATCCGCGTCGACGTTCAGTACGACGTCAAGGTTCCCGAGGGCGTCCGTCTGGAAAAAGTGCGTTCGACCAACGGCGACGTCGACCTCACGGGCCGTTTCTCGGATGCGGACGCGGGGACGACCAACGGGGGCATCCGCCTGGACAGCGCGTCGGGCAAATGCCTGGCCCACACGACCAATGGCGACATCCATGCGGTCAACGTCAAAGGGCCCATCGAAGCCCGGACGACCAACGGCGACGTCCAACTCGAGATCCAGGCCCTCGAAGCCGGGATCACGGCCCACACCACCAACGGCTCCATCACTCTGAAGGCGGCCGGCGCGTTGAACGCCGATGTCACGGCCCATACGACGAACGGCCGCATCCGGACGGATTTTCCGATCACGATCTCGGGAACGGTCAGTTCCCGACGGACGCTCGAAGGCAAGATGGGCACGGGCGGCCCGGAGATCGACCTCCGGACGACCAACGGCTCGATCACCCTGACTAAGTAGACGACGCCTAAACAAAAAAGGAGGACGGAACACTCCGGCCCCCTTTTTTTATTTTCCGACTTTTACTTCTTTTCCGCCGCGGCCGCCTTGATCGTTTCGATCGTCCTCTGAATCCCTTCCTTGATCTGGGCCGGCTGGGCCGGGGCCAGGACGAGCGCCTTCTCGGCGGCTTTCAACGCCTCCCCGTAATTCTTCATCTTCTGATAGATCGCGGCCACCGTGTTGAACGCGCCGTAGGCCGTCGGCGTCAGCTCGGTCACCGTCTTGGCCGCCGCCAGAGCACTGTCGAGGTTCGTTCCCTGCAGAACCCAGAACTGGGCGTAGCGGCTGAGCATCGGACCGCTCTTGGCGTTCTGTTTGACGAATTCGGGGCCGTAGGCGGCGAGCGCTTTCTCGGGCTTCCCGGCGTCGATGTAGAGCTGAGCCGCGCCGGGGGCGCCGGCTCCCGGACCTCCCGGTCCGCCTCCCATCGGGATCGCCTCGGTCGTTCCGGAGGGTATGGGCGCGGAGACGATCTTCATGATCTGGTCGGCGGCCTCGACGGCCTTGTCCTTGTCCCCTTTGAGAAGGTACAACCGACCGAGGTTTTGCCAGCCCATCATGACCGCGCGACCCTGGGCGAGCTCGATCGCTTTTTTCGCGAGATCGATGCCCTTGTCGAGCGGCTCTTTGTCAAGTATGATCCGCGCGACCCAGCCGGTGGTGGCGCCGACTTCCTGGGGGAAGCGGGCCGTGTAGCCTTCGAAGAACTTGGTCGCGTCTTCCTTCGATCCCTGGCGGCCATAGAATCCGCTCAGGCGGCCGTAGGCGTCCTTGACCATCTGGCCGTCCGGGTACTTCTTGACGAAGGCTAGGAGGGCGCTTGGATCGGGCGGCCGGGTCGACATCGCTCCAGTCCCGATGTTGAACTCGGCAAATTGGGTATAGGACACCTTTTCCTTCGTCGTCCGGCTCGAGTACTCGGTCGTGCCCTTCTTCCCTTCGGGGTCGAGGGTGACGATCTGCTTGTACAGCTCGTTGGCCTTGTCCGTGTTATAGCGGTCGCCGTACTTGCCGGCCAGCTTGAAGACGGTTTCGACGTTCTTCGGATCCTTCGCGTAGAGAGCTTGGAAGCTCTTGAACGTGTCGATCCCCTGGAGGACCTTGTCGACCTGTTTTTGGAATTCTTCGGCGGGGGGATCGTAGCCCAGGATCCAATCGAGCTCCGATCCGTCGGGGTCGAAGAACAGGATCGTGGGCGTGGCCCGGACCTTGAACCGGTCGAAGACGGCTTTCCCGTCGGGTTCCTGGGAGGTCGCCTGGAAGAGGATGAAATTCTTGGTCAGGTAATCCTGATACTTGGCGTTTTCGAGGAACTGCTCACCGAGCAGTTTGCAACTCCCTCAGGTGTAGGAGTTGAAATCGAGGAGAAGCTTCTTTCCCTCGGTCTTGGCCTTGGCCATGGCTTGATCGAGCGTCCCTTTGGTGAAGGGATTGGGCGCCTGGGCGAAGGCGACGGAGGCGAGAACAAGAAGCGCGGTCACAACGGCGATTTTTTTCATGCGCACCTCCTGCCCGGGACTATAGCCTAAATGGAAATGGGATGCAATAACTTACTTCTTTTCCGCCGCGGCGGCCTTGAGCTTTTCGACCTGTTTCTTGTAGGCTTCCTTGACCTGGTCGGGCGCGAGCTCGATCGCCTTCTCCTCGGCCTTGATCGCCTCGGGGAAGTTTTTCATCTTTTCGTGGACGAGGCTGAGCGCCGCCCAGATGTAGTAAGCCGACGGCATGAGCTCGGTCGCCTTCTTGGCCGCAGCCAAAGCGTCGTTCAGGTTCTTGCCCTGGCGGGCCCAGAACGCGGCGTAGCTGTAGAGGGCGCTGCCGTCAGAGGCGTTCTTGCCGGCGAAGGCCGGCCCGTAGAGGGCGAGAGCCTTGTCGTCCTTGCCCGTCTTGAGATAGGCGTTGGCCGCCTGGGAGATGAAATAGGAATTGTCGGGTTCGAGCTTGAGGGCGGTTTCCGCCATTTCTACGGCGCTGTCCAGGTTGGCGTTCTGGCCGATCCAGTAATTGGCGTATCCGACAAGGCCGTAGCCCATGCTCTGCAGCTGGTTCTCCATGAACGTCTTGCCGTAGATCTCCTCGGCCTTGGCCTTGTCCCCCTTGAGGGAGTAAAACTGAGCTAAAAGATTATTGATGCTGGCGCTGGGGTTGAAATCGGTCATCTCCTCGATCTTGGCTGCGAGCTCCGCTCCCTTGTCGAGGGGTTCCTTGTCACGGACGATCCGCGACAGCCAGCTGTAAAGGACCATCGGGTCGTTTGGGTACTTAGCCGCGTATTCCGGGAAGAATTTGGCCGCTTCTTCTTTGGGCGCGGAATAGCCGAAATAGCTCGACATGCGGCTGTAGGCCTGCTTGACGAGCTTGCTCTGCGGATACTTGGCGAGGAAAGCCTTGACCGGGGCGAGGTCCGGCTTCTGGCTCATCTGGAGCGCGGAGGTGGCTAGGGAGAACTCGGCGAACTCGGTGTAGGAGACGGTGACCTTGTAATATTCCTGAGTGTAGGTTCCGGCCTTGCCCTGCGGGTCGAGGGAGATGACTTCCTTGTACTTCTCGGCGGCCTTAGCTTCGTCATAGCGGTCGCTCCACTTGCGGGCAATGGCGAAGACGGTCGCGACGTCCTTGGGATTCTTGGCATACGCGGCGGAGAGGGCTTTATACGTGCCTTCGCCCGCGGCCATCTTCTCCAAAGAAGCCTGGAATTTTTCGGCCGGGGGGTCGTAGCCGACGGACCAGTCGACTTCGGCCCCGTCCCCGTCCAGGACGACGGTCGTCGGCGTGGCGCGGATGCCGAAGCGCTTGAAGACGGCGTCGCCCGCGGGCTCCTGGAGGACCGCCCGGAAAAGGACGAAGTTCTTCTCGAGGAAGGCTTTGAACTTGGGATTGTCGTAAAACTGCTGACCCAGCAGTTTGCAGCTCCCTCAGGTGTAGGAGTAAAAATCGACGAGGACCAGCTTGTGGTCGGTTTTGGCCTGGGCCGCGGCCTGGTCGACGCTTCCCTTGAACCAGGTCACTTGGGCCGAAGCCGCGCCCGCGAGCACAAGCACGAAGGCCAGAGTGAGGAATTTTTTCATAGAGAAACTATAAGCTCCCCGTCTCGGGAAGTCAAGAACACGGGGGAAGCCCGTCTATGCTTCGAGGATCTTATAGGAAAAGGAGATCTTCACAGCCGGCTTGAGCATAGCCCAGACCGGGCAGTATTTCTCTTCGGACAGGCGGATCGCCTTTTCCACCGATGCCGCCTGGAGGTTGGCGCCCCGGACCTCATATTCCACGCGGATGGCGGTGAAGACCGTCGGGTGTTCGGCCTGTTTGTCGCCTTCCGCCTGAACCGTGAATCCCCGGACATCCTGCTTCATCTTCTGGAGCAGGGAGATGACGATCTGGCCGCTGCAGGAAGCCAGGCTCATCAAGAGGAGCTCCATCGGCCGGATGCCGTTTCCGTCGCCGAGCGGAGGGCCGTAGTCGATGGCGACGGCCTGATCGTACTCCGCCCGCCCCTCGAAATGGTACTTGTCCGTCCACGTCACGCGGGCCTTAAGAAGCTGATCGCTCATGGGCTGATCTCCGTTTCCCCGTCGCGGCTCACTTGGCGACAAGCGTCTTTCGCGGAATGCGCGCGTCGCTCATGGCCGCGTGATAGGCGAAGGAGGCCATGATGACGGCGTTCTTCATCAGGTCTTCCGGCACGAGTGTGTCATAAAAGTCCATGTTGGCGTGGCCGCCGATGCCGACCCGGTCCTGGAGGAACTGGAAGCCCGGCAGGTTGACCCGGTCGAACGAGACGTGGTCGGTGCTGCCCACGCTCTGGATGGGGAGGGCCGTCAGCCCCATGTCGCGGAAGGGCGCCATCCACGCGGCGAAGATCGGGCGAACGAACTCGTTGCCCTGGAGGTTGACCCCGCGGAACGCTCCGGCGCCGTAATCCTGGTTGAAATAGACCGAGAATTTCTCGTACTCCGGCGTGACTCCCTTTTTCGGGTCTCGCGGGTCTCCGAAATGCTTGAGGACGTATTCGCGCGATCCGTGGAGGCCCTGCTCCTCGCCTCCCCAGAAGGCCACCCGGATCGTCCGGCGCGGCGCGGCCCCGACGGCCTTCAAGATGCGCGCCGCTTCAAGGGCGACGGCGCAGCCGCCGGCGTCGTCGGTCGCGCCGGAGCTGCCGTGCCAGGAGTCGAAATGGGCGCCCATCATGACGACCTCGTCCTTGAGGTCGGTTCCCGGAATCTCGCCCACGACGTTGCACGCTTTTTCAACGGCTTCGCCGATCCGGTTGCGGATCTCGATTTCGATCTTCACCGGGATTCCGCGGCGCAGGATGCGAACCATACGGTTGTAATGCTCGGGCGTCACGACGGCGATCGGCATCGAGGCCAGGTCCTTTTCGCGGGACCATTTGTCCTCGTTGACGCCCGGCCGGCCGAAGCCGCGGACGATGCCGAACGTTACGGGGTCGCACTGCAGGACGACCGCCGCCCCCTCGGCCTTGTAGAAGGCGATCTCGTCCTCGGGCCGGACGAGGTCGGGATTGGCCGGCGGGCGGGGCGCGGCGCGCGGCGCGGGCGGGACGACTGTTTCCTCCAGCCTCTTCAGTTCCTCATCCGTGCGGCGGGAGAAGCCCTGGGGGAGGGCGGAGAGGTCGATGGGCCGGAGCGGCGAGCGCAGGACGGCCGCGCCCTTCAGCTTGCCTTTATATTTTTCGAGGTCTTTCTTCGTCTGGCTGTCGACATGAATCGCCTGGCAGGCGATCTTCCCGCTGGTCCCCGGCGTATAGGCCAGAGGGAAGCCCATCATGTATTGGTAGTCCGGCTCGAGCATGTGCAGGGAAAAATATTCGTTGTCCCAGGCGGCCCCGTAATCCATGAACGGTTCGACGGCCACGTTGACGAGCCCCAGCTTCTCCATTTTCTCTTTGGCCCAGGCCTGGGCTTTTTTCATGCCTTCGGAGAGGGTCAGGCGCGGGCCGAGGACATCGGTCATATAGCCGACGATGTCCATGACCTGGGAGCGCTGCAGGCCTTCCTCGCGAATCTTAGCCACCATCGTCTCGTCGACCTTGATCTGATCGGCCGGGGAATAGGCCAACAGGGGCGCCAGGACCAAGACGACAAGCAGGAATCTTTTAAGGATCTTCATGGCGGGCCTCCTTGGGGAATGCGCGTTTACCGAAGCCCAAAAATATCAATTTTAGGGCGGGGAGTCAATTTGGCAGGATCAAGGCCGGCCGGACGGTGCGGTCACTGCCCGAAGGGAAGGCTCGGACAGCCGGCGCAGAGGTCGAACTTGATCTTGAACGTGCCCTTGGCCCCGGCGTTGGAGAGATTCCGCGTCCATTCCTTCTTGATGACGCGGTTACCGTCTTCCGTCCGGATCTCGAGGGTCGTCATGCCGCCCTCGCCCAGCGCCCGGGTTACCTGCCACCAGCCCGGCTGATAGGGTGTATCGTATTTTTGGACGATCGGCACCGGCGAGCCCGTCGGCAGGATGACGACGGCCAGCTGGGCGACCAGGCGGCCGTCGAAATCGACGCCTCCCCGGCGCGCCTTGAGGGCGCATTTGTCGCCTTCGACCGTCCCTTCGATCGGGCAGATGAAGACGGCGCTCATCTGCCGCACCGCGCTGGGATCCCCCGTAAGATACTTGAAGTTCCCCGGCTTGCCCTGATAGAGGATCCACAGTCCGTTCTTGACCTTGAAGTTCTTGGCCCGGCCGGAAATATATCCCCGGAACGCCACCGGCTCTTTGCCCGAGGGCTTGGCCGACATGAACTCGACCGATCCTTCCCAGTCGTTGTCGAGTTCGTACATGGGCCGATTATTATCGAGGGCCTCGACATGGGTGTGGCCGGAGACCCGCCCCTTGAAGACCTGGCAGTGCGTTTTCGTGTAGGCGTCGATGCCGATGCCGATGGCGCCGTCGAGAGCGGCGCCCGCCGCAGCCCAGGGTCCGCCCGTGCTAAAGGCCATGGCCGTATTGTATCCGACCTTCGCCAGGCTCCAGCCGGAGATATTGTCCCGCATCCCCGGCTGTCCGGGCGCGCCTGTCCGCTCGGCCACCTGTTCTTCGGGCGTGCCGGCGAAAACCGAGCGCGCCCCTTTCAAGAAGCGGTCCTGGATCCATTTGACGAAATTCAGGCCGGTGTCGATATCCTTGCCTTTGGCCCATTTTTCGATGAACGTCTGAAGGCTGTTTTGCATGAAGGAGAGGACGGTTTTTTGGGCGCCGAGGGTGGCCGAAGCGATGGCCACGGCGACGCAGGCGTCGGTGCGGCCGCCCGAGTTTTCCCGGCCGAGGGCGATCAGCCGCTCGGTCTGCTCCCGAAGCGAACGCTCATCGTCACGGACGTCCTCTTCGTATGTCCCCATGACGTCCTTGTCGAGCGACGGCTCGCTCGCGAGCATCTGCTCGTAGCGCCGCTCCGCGGCCGTGAACGTCCCCAGAGTCGCCGAGAAAGAGCCGTCCCGGCCGGCCGTGACCGTTCGGGCGGGGACGGCCGCCGGTCCGCTGACCGTCAGGACGACGGCCGCCTGGGCCGCCGCCTTGCCCATGACCTCGACCGTGTTGTTCGGAGGGATCTGGGGCAGGCTCAGGCGCAGCTCGAGGCCTGCGGCGGAGACCGACACGATGAAGATTCCCAGGATGGCCGCCCCTTTTATTAACGCGCCCAAGGACCGTTTTCTCATGGCCCACCTCACATCGAGAGGATGACGAACTCGACCCGGCGGTTGAGCTGCCGGCCTTCCTCCGTTTCGTTGGTTGCGACCGGCCTCGACCTTCCATAGCCGGCCGACCGCAGGCGCGCCGCCGCCACGCCGTGCTCGACGAGATAGGACCGGACCGCCGCCGCGCGGGCTTTGGAGAGGGTCAGGTTGGAGGCGTCGTCTCCGACGTTGTCGGTATGGCCGGCGATCTCGATCTCCATCTTCGGATATTGCCCGAGGATGCCGATCAGACGATCGAGCTCCGTTTTCGACTTGGGCAACAGGTCCGCTTTGGCGAACTCGAAAAAGACGTTGTTGAGGCGGATGGTGGCCCCGACTTTGACGGGGACAAGGAGCAGGTCGCGCCGGAACTCCTCATTGGGCTTGGCCTTCGTCAGGTCGACCTTTTCGCTGACGGCGATATACCCCGGCGCCTCGGCCCGGAAACCGTATTCCTCGCCGATCGGAAGGGCGATCTGATAGCGGCCCGATTCCCGGTCGGCGTTCGCTTCGCCGGCGCCCACCCCGTCGCGCAGGCGCTCGTAGGAGATGCCGGCGGCGACGGCCCTGTCGTCCGGGTCGTGCGCCCGGCCCCGGACGAAGGCGACGGGCACGGGCCGCATCGCCTCCGGCAGGGCGAATTCGTAGATGTCCTCTTTCATGATCTCGCCCATGGACAGGAACGCGTACCGGCCCAGGGCGTCGACGGACATGTCCATTTCGTCCTTTTCCGCATTGACGTCGGGGCCGAGGTTCACCGGGCTCGACCATTTCAGCCACGACTCGTCCAGCCTCTTCGTCATGTAGATGTCGTAGCCTCCGAGCCCTCCCTCGCGGCGGCTCGAGAAATACAGGGTTAGGCCGTCCGGGGCCATGAAGGGGCAGATCTCGGCGGCGGTTGAGTTGACGCCGGGACCGAGGTCCTTGGGCTTGCTCCAGCCGCTGTCGGCCTGCCGGAAGCTGACATAGAGGTCCCGATCTCCCACGCTGTCCTCGTTGACGATCGAGAGGAAGAGCGTCCGGCCGTCGGCGCTGACCATGGGCAGGATCTCCCTCGTCGGGGCGTTGACCTGCGGGCCGAGCTTGACCAGCTTGGCCGCGGCCTGCGCCTCGCCGGCCGGGGCCGGGGCGGAGGCGGCCGCAGCGCAAAACAGGACGACGCCCATCACGGACAGGATTCCCTTAGGCATCTAAACCTCCCCTCGAACGCGCTCCGTCCGGGCCTGCGTGACGGCCCCAGCGGAGAGACCGGTTCAATCCCCTTCGCGGGATTCCACGGACATGAGTTCGTGGAAGAAAAGCGAGGTCCCCGCTTCGGGGACAGGCGCTCCAAAGCCTCCAAAATATCGATTGCCCGGACGCAGGCCCGCGGAGCTTCAGTCGCTGTTGACGAGCGTGATCTTGACCTGACGCGACTTGCCGTCCCGGTCGACGGTGAGCGTCACGACGTCCCCGATCTTGTAGTTTTCCAGGGCGGCGTAGAGGTCGTCATAAGACTTGACCGGTGTTCGGTTGATGGCGGTGATGACGTCGCCGAGGTAGAGATATCCGCGGCGGTCCTGGTTGATGCCGCGGAGGCCTTGCCGCGCGGCCTCGCTTCCCGATTGGACCTCGACGACCGCCACGCCTTTGTCCTCGATGCCGAAGCGGCGGGCGTAGGAATCGGACAAGAGCGTCACCGGCAGGCCGGGCCGGACGACCTTGCCGAAGCGGATGATCTCGGGAACGATATTCTTGATGGTATCGACCGGAACGGCGAAGCCGACACCGCTCGACGAGCCGGAGGGCGAAACGATCATCGTGTTCATGCCGATGAGCTCGCCCGACGAATTGAGCAGCGGGCCTCCCGAGTTGCCGGGATTGATCGAGGCGTCGGTCTGGATCATGTCGCGGATGGTGACGTTGCCGACGCCCAGCATCTGCCGGCCCAGCGCGCTGACGATGCCCGTCGTGACCGTGTGGTCGAATCCGAAGGGATTGCCGATGGCGATCACTTTCTGCCCGACTTCGAGATCCTTGGACGTTCCGACCTTGACCGGAGACAATCCGCGCAGGTCGCCCTGGATCAGGAGGACGGCGACGTCCTTTTTGGCGTCAGAGCCGACGACCTTCGCCGAACGCACTTCGCGGTTGGGCAGGGTCACGCTGAACTCGACGCCGTCCTGGATGACGTGGTAGTTCGTCACGATGCGGCCGTCATAGTCCCAGAGGAAGCCCGAACCGCTGCCCTGGGGGACTTTTTCCTCGTTGAAGAACCAGTCCCGGGAGATGCCGATGGTGGTGATGAAAACCACAGAATTTTTCATGCGCTTGACGATGTCGATGGTGTTCTTTTCGTCCTCGGTCAATTGAGCCCGGAGGGGAGAGGCCGAGAAGGCCAGGACCAGGAAAGCCAGAATGCCGGCGGAACCGAAGATGGAGCATCGCTTGGGCATGGAAAACTCCTTCGGCCGTATTATATCGCGTTCCCCCGAAGATTAAACCTTCTTGTCCGAGGCGCCGGGCTTTGTCGGCGCCAGGCCCTTTTTGCAGAACGGACAGGCCTCGGGTTCGAACGCTTCGACCTTCAGGGCCAGGAGGCTTCCCACCGGCCGGCCTTCGATGCGCGCTTCGCCTCCCGTCCGATCGACGAGCACGTAAATCCCGGCGATATCCGCCTTCCGCTCTTTCAACGATGCGACGACCTCCTGGATCGACCCGCCCGTCGTCAGGATGTCCTCGACGATGACCGCCCGGGAGCCGTCGATGCCGGCGAATCCCGAGCGGAAGGCCATCTTCTCGCCGACGCGCTGGGTGAAGGCGAAGCGCTTCCCGAGCTTGAGCGCGGCCAGGAAGCCGATGGCGATCGCGCCGTAGGCCGGGGAGACGACATAATCGAAATCCGCCCCGGCCGCCCGCATCTTGGCCACGAGGCGGTCGACGATCCGTTCGAGGGCGGCGGGCTTCTCAATAAGGCGGATCTTCTCGAAATACCATTCCGAATGCTTGCCGGATGTCAGCTGAAAATGCCCCTGGAGCAGGGCGTCGGAGTCCTTGAACAAAGCCAGGATGCTTTCGTCGTCGGCCAGACTCATGGCGAACCTCCCGTTGCGGAATAGGACGCGGCGGCTTCCGTGGCCGCGCAGGGTAAAGTACGGCAGAAGTCCCTTCGCATTATCCCGTCCTCCCTCCCATTTCGGGCAGACAGAACGAGACGCTCGCCCGCCGGACCTCGCCGGGCTTCATGCCGGCCTCGCCGAGGATTTCTTGCGCCAGCCGCGCCGATTCCTCCTCCTCGGGCCGCGCGCCTTCGTGGTAGGCCCCGCCCGCGAATTTGCCCGCATCATGGAAGAGCGCGGCAACGGCCGCGGCGACCGGCTCGGCCTGCTCGGCGCGCGCCAGGTCGAAGGCGAGAGCCGCGACGTGGGTCGTGTGTTCCCAGAGATAGCTTTCCGCTTCGGCCGGCGCCGGCGAGAATTTTCGTTCGGCGGCCTCGATCTGCGCCCGAACCCGCGCCGGCAAGCCCGGATAGCGGGCCTCGACGACGTCGAGAACGTTCGCCCGCTTGTTCCCCATCGTCATACGCCGACCCGGCCGTAGGCTGCGTAAAAAAGATAGCGCCCCAGGGTCTCTGCCGTCAAGACGCTGACGAAGGCCAGGACGAGGAGGAGGTCGCGGCCGACCTCGAGGTACATCACGATCAGAAGGACGGCTGCGGCGAGGAACAGGAACCGGAATACGAGGAAGGGATACATCCGGCGGGCCTGGAATTCGAAGAACGTGTTTTTCTTAGTGCCGAGGAATCCCGTCTTCGGGGAGAAGAGGAGTACCGTCACGATGATGAGGGCGATGGCGCCGAGGACGGAGGCCAAAACGGCGTTTCCGAACGCGGGCGCGGTGAAAGAGAAAAAATATCCCCGTCCGGCAACGGTCGCCAGAGGCCCGAGGACCGCGGCCGAGAGAAAGAAGGACAAGGGCGTGTGCGGGCCCCGCCAGTTAGGGACGGTCCTCAGCATGTAGATCCCGGCCATGCTGCCGAGGAAGAAGAAGCCGAGGGCGGAGGCGAAGATATAGGCTCCGTCGAGGAGATTCGCCCGCCCGGCGCTCCCGCGGGAAAAAAGGGCCAGGAATGCGACCATGGCCAGAAAGAAGACTTCGAAGAAGAGCTCCCGGCTCAACCAAGACCGGCGGAGGTTGGCCAGGGCGAAGCCGGCGCGCCCCGGCCGTCCCAGATGAAAAAACGAAAATGCGGCGGCGACGATGAGAAGGGCGACGACCGCGGCCAGCCCCCGCTCGGAGGCGGCCGCGAATGACCCCGCGGCCCCTCCCCCGCGAATGAAGAAGTGGGCGGCGGCCAGCGTCCAGAAGGCGCCCACGGCGATCTGGGACAGAAGGGTGAACGCGATCAGCGGCCATTCTTTCGCCGCCGTCCAGGGCATCTCAGATCTCTTCCCAATTGGCGACTTCGGCGGTGTCCTTGGTCGCCCGCGCCGCGTCGCGGTGCGGTTTGATGATGAGGGCCGGTTCGGTGAGCGCCGCCTCGGGCAGCGGGAAGACCTCCCGCGTGCCGGCGTATCTCTTGCCGAGCTCGGCCATGTCGCCGAAATCCAGCGCCCGCATCGGGCAGGCGGCGACGCAAGCCGGCGGCTCGCCGAAGGCGATGGCGTCGTGGCAGAAATGGCATTTCGTGACGACGCGGCTGGACGGGTCGAACTGGATCGCGCCGTACGGGCAGGCCCATTCGCAGTATCGGCAGCCGATGCAGGCCAGCGTCTCGATCATGACGATGCCGTCGTCGCGCTTATAGATGGCCCGCGTCGGGCACGATTCGCCGCAGATCGGCTTTTGGCAGTGGTGGCAGGCCATGGACAGATGATAGGCGAAAACGGCCGGGACCCAGACGCTCCCCTCCTTTTTCCACGTCCCGCCGGCCACCTCATAAACCCGGCGCCAGAGGATGTCGGCCGGAAGGTCGTGCCGGTCCTTGCAGGCGGCCTGGCAGGCCTTGCAGCCCGTGCAGGCGCTCGCGTCGAAATAAAAGGCGTATTGCCGGACGAAGGTCTGGTCCATGCTACGCTTTCTCCGCCTGGGCCATGATCGTGTGCTGGGCGTTGCCGAAAGCCAGCGGCGTCCAGCGCTCGGACGTCAGGACGTTGACCGACCCGGCCCGGTCCACCCCTTTCTCGTCGGGGCTCCACCAGGCGCCCTGGGGGAGGGCGATGACCCCGGGCATGATCCGTTTCGTCACCCGGCAGCGGACGACCGTCGCCCCGCGGTCGTTGAAGATCCGGACGGGATCGCCGTTGGAGATCCCGCGGGCGCCGGCATCGACGGGATTGATGAAAACGCGCTGGGGCCAGGCCTCGCGCAGCCAGTCGACGTTGTCCATGGTCGAATGGACGGTCGCCAGGTAGTGGTGGCCGATAACCTGGAGCGGGTATCGCTTCGCTTCGGGCCCGAACGGGCTCTCCCATTCCCGGATGTATTTCGGCACGGCCGGGACGACGTCCGGCTTGTTCAGGTCATGGAGCCGCTTGGAGAAGATCTCGACCTTGCCCGAGGGCGTGGGCAGAGGATTCTTCTCCGGGTCTTCGCGGAACGCGGCGAAGGCGACGGCCGGCTTCGTCACCGGCGGGGCATAGACGCCGATGTTGGATTTTTCGAACTCGTCGAGAGCGGGGACGTCCGGAAACCGCTGCCGGCGGAAATATTCGATGGACCAGGCGACCCAGCCGCGCTCGTCCCGGCCTTCGGTATAGGCGTCGACCAAGCCGAGCCTCCGGGCGATCTCGGCCGCGATGCGGTAGTCGCTTTTCGTCTCGCCCGGCGGGTCGACGATCTTGGGCATGAGGATGACCTCGTCGCCGTACTTCCAGCCGTCGGCGACGCCCCAGGTCTCGAACTGGGTGCAGGCGGGGAGCAGGATGTCCGCGAACCGGCCCGTCGGCGTCAGGAAATTGTCCTGGACGACGAGGCATTCGACGAGCGACTCGTCGGCCAGAATCTTCGCCGTCCGGTTGATGTTGGCATGCTGGTTAATGAGGGCGTTGCAGGCGACGGCGTAGATCATCTTGATGTTCGTCCCCAGCCTCTCGGCGCCGACGACGCCGTCGGCCGGACCCATGTCCTTCCCGCGGAGGACGGCTTCGGTCCACAGGAAGGAGGGGATCTGGGTTTGGACCGGATTGGGTCCGGTCGGGAAGACGATCCAGGCCGGCCCGCCGTCGGGCGCCTGGAGGGCGATCCCTCCCGCCCAGCCGCCGGGGATGCCGACGTTTCCGGTGATGGCCGCCAGGACGCAGCCGGCCCGGACGGCCTGTTCGCCGAAGGCCCGGCGCTGCATGCCGTAGCCCTGATACAGCACGGCGGGCTTGGCTGTCGCGTATTCCCGGGCGATGCGGGCGATCGTCGCTTTGGGCACGCCGCAGATCGGTTCGGCCCATTCGGGCGTCTTGGGGACGCCGTCGCGCAGCCCGAGGATGTAATCCCTGTAGCTTTCGGCCCCTTCGGCGCCGGGCGGCATCTGCGTCTCGTCGAAACCGAGGCAGTGCGTCCGGACGAAGCCGGCGTCATAGAGCTTTTCGGCGATCATGACGTGGGCCATGGCCGACATCATGGCCGCGTCCGTTCCCGGCCGAATGGGGATCCATTCGTCGGCCAATCCGACCGCGCTGAGCGTCATGCGCGGGTCGATGCAGACGAGGCGGGCGCCTTTCTCCTTGGCCTTCTTCAGAAAATACTCGGAGTTGGTCCCGTCGCGCATCTCGGCCGGATTCCAACTCCACATGAGGATGTATTTCGAGTTCAGCCAGTCCTGCCGCTGGTTGCCGGTGACGTTCGTGCCGTAGACGTACGGCGTGGCGCAGGAGATGGCGGCCCAGGAGTAGCTGTTGTAAAAGCCGAGCGACCCGCCGAAGAGGTTCATGAGCCGCTGGGCCGTCTGGCGCCCGTTCGTCTGGTTGTAGCTGCCCGTCCCGTAGGGGACGTAAAAGGCCGCGTTGCCGTAGGCGTCCTTGATCCTCTTCATTTCGGACGCGACCTTGTCGAGGGCTTCGTCCCACGAAATGCGGACGAATCGGCCTTCGCCCCGCCGCCCCGTTCGCTTCATGGGAAAGAGGAGCCGGTCGGGGTGATATTGGCGGCGCCGATAGGCGCGGCCGCGGACGCACGGCCGGAGCTGGGGGGCCTCGACGCCGTCGGCGGGCCGGTCGTCGCCTTCGATGCGGACGATCTTTCCTTCCCGGACATAGACCTTGAGCAGGCAGCGGCCGCCGCAGTTGTGCGAAGGGCATCCGGTCCGGACCATCTTGATTTCGGGACCCGCCTCCTGGGCGGAGGGGCCGGCCGCGGCGCGCGGCCCGAGCTGAAGGGCCTTAGCCCAACCGGACGACGTCAGCGCGGACCCGCCGAAAAACGAGCTCCAGCCGAGAAAGCTGCGCCGCTTCATGGGTGACGCCTCGAGTTTTTTCTTGATCAGGCCGTTATCGCTCATGGTGTCGCGCCAGCGCTCTCGCCGAGCGGCCGAAAAACGCCTGGAATCCCGTGACCGCCAGAGCTTCGAGGAGGATGGCCAGGGCCGGCCGGAGTGCCGCCTGAGCGAGCTGGCCCGGCAGGAAGAGGTCGACGAGCTTCAGGCCCGCGGCGACGCAGGCGGCCAGGAAGATCGATTCCGACCGGCCGCTCCGCTCGTAAGCACGGCTCATGAAAAAGAGCGCCGCGGGAAACATGACGGTTCCGGGAAGGCCGGGGACCTTGAGCGCATGGACGAAAGGCCCGGCTGCGGCTTCCCAGACTCCCCAGAGCCCGCCCCAAAGGAGGACCGCGGGCCACAAGGCGTCCCTCCGTCCGCGCTCCTTCATGCGTCCCATTGTAGCAGGAAGAACGGGGGCGTCAAGGCTGCCGGAACGAAAAAATCAGGTGGAGACGAAAAATGGGTCTCGGATCACTGCTGTCCAAGATAATCTGAAATCATAGAAAAATCCATACCTCTACAGGCATATTGGACAAGATTTTCCACATTCT
>Ga0172371_10001335_pt1 | contig 39108 bp, 30 predicted proteins | sample Lak12m_FD_114543 | JGI IMG/M metagenome (GOLD analysis project Ga0172371, IMG submission 114543) | Freshwater microbial communities from Kabuno Bay, South-Kivu, Congo - kab_022012_12m | ecosystem: Environmental > Aquatic > Freshwater > Lake | place: Democratic Republic of the Congo: South-Kivu... | reverse complement strand
GGTCACGCGCGGGTCCCGCTTCATCTTGAACATCGGGCCCGAGTACTCGTTCTGGTCGGCCAGGCCGAGGCGCAGGTCCTGGGCGCCGACGACCATGGAGCGGAACTTGAAGATACGAAACACGCGCCCGTTGCGGCCCATGCGCTCCTGGCGGAAGAAGACCGGGCCGCGCGAGTCGATCATGATGGCCAGCGCGATGACGGCGAACAGCGGCAGGCAGAGGATCGTCAGGGCGCCTCCCACCAGGAGGTCGAAGAGGCGCTTGATGAGCATGTTGACCTGACCGAGCTCCACCTGGGCCACGTCGAGGAGCGGGATGCCCTCCAGGTCGTCGACGCCGGCACGCGAGCTGAGGACCTCGAAGAGACGCGGCACGATGTTGACCCTGACGTTGTACTCGGCACAGATGCGGGTGATGGTCAGGAACTCCTGATGCTGCGCCTGCGAAAAGGCGAGGATGACGCGGTTGATCGACTCGTCGCGCACGATCTGCTCGAGGTCGTGCAGCGAGCCGACGACCGGCACCGACGGGCCGCTGCCGTTGGGCAGCGGATCGCCGTCGTCGAGGAAGCCGACGAGCTTGATGTGGTACTCCGGATGCTTGTCGATCTTGGCGGCCACCGTGTGCCCCACGGCGCCGGCGCCGACGATCAGGACCTTCTCCTCGAACTCGCGCCGGCGCCAGATCGTCTCGCGCGCGATCCAGCGGGCCAGCGGCACGGCGACGCAGACCGCCGCCCAGTAGACCATGAGGGCCGCCAGCGGCGCGTCGAGCTGCAGGATCATGACCAGCACGATGGCCAGGACCCAGCTGCCCATGCTGAGCGCCGTGATGCCCTTGCCGGCGTCGCTGATCGAGGTGCCGCGCAGACTCGAGGCCGGCGCCTTGTAGAGGCCGAACATGTAGAGCATGAACAGCCAGAAGGGGATCAGCGTGAGGAAGAAGACGATGTCGTCGAGACCGTCCGAAGGGAACGCCTCGAAGAGGCGGCGCAGGAGCGGCACGCCGGCGAGCAGCTCGACGACGGCGCCGGTGGCAAACGCCGCCAGGGCGAGGGCTATCGCGTCGGCGGCGGCCGTGACGGCCGTCCGCGCCACCGACGGCGACGAGGCATCCTTGTGCAGTGCATTGTTGACGCCGACGTCCATACGCGGGCTTATGTCGGGCGCCCACTCCTCGAACGTTGCCTTGTCCATACGAGAGGGTTCGCCTCCTGCGTCCCCGGATCACGGCCGGCTCGATCGCCGAGCAGGCTCGCCGCCCTGTGCTTGAGACGTCGGCCGCAGTGCTGGATTGCTTTACTCGTAGGTACCCCCCTGCCGGCCCTGGAGGCCGGTATATTCGTCTACGCTGCGGCGGTCGGCCGGGTGTTCAGTCGTCATCGAGGACCTCCTCGTGGCGCTCGATGGCACGCGCCGTCCCGTCCGGAGAGGCATCCACAAGCACGTAGTCGAGCCGCACCGGCGCATCGGCGACCACGAACTGCTGCGGCATCTCGGTGAGGAAGCGGCGCAGGATGACGTCGGTGCGCACGCCGATCACCGACTCCAGAGGGCCTGTCATGCCGACATCGGTGATGTAGGCGGTGCCGCCCGGCAGGACGCGCTCGTCGGCGGTCTGCACGTGGGTGTGCGTGCCGATAACGGCAGTCACGCGACCATCGAGGTAGTGGCCCATGGCCACCTTCTCGCTGGTCGCCTCCGCATGCAGATCGACCACCACGGTATCGGCCAGAGCACGAGCCTCGTCGACGAGCCGGTCGACGATGCGGAACGGGCCGATCCCGGCGTCCATGAACAGCGCCCCCAACAGGTTGATGACCGCGACAGGCTCGCCGCCGCGGGTCGTCACGACGGTCATACCGCGCCCCGGAGAGCCTGAGGGATAGTTCGCCGGGCGCACGATGCGCTCCTCCGTGGCGAGAAACTCATAGACCTCGCGCTGACGCCATACATGGTTCCCGGTGGTGAGGATACCGACACCACCGCCGAGCAGCTCGCGAGCGATCTTCGAGGTGATGCCGGCTCCGCTGGCGGCGTTCTCGGCGTTCACGATCGCCAGATCGACGCCGGCCTCTTCCACCAGGCCCGGCAGCCGCCGCAGCAGCGCCTGCCGCCCCGGCCGGCCGAAGACGTCGCCGACGAAGAGGATCCTCACAGTTCCCTACCCTATCGAGATGGCCTGACCAGCCGGCGCGCCTCCGCACAGGGCCACCCCCTGCAGTGCGACGCCGCGCCCGGCATACCGGCAGCCTTCGGGGTGGCGGGGCCGGGGGCGATGACCCTGCCGACCGTGACCATCATAGCGCCGCGCAGGCGTGGTGTCCGCCGCCGCCTGCCTATCTGCTCAGGCGGCGGTCCGTCTCCGGCGGCCCGGCGCGGCTCCCTGTGGCCGCGCGCCGCCGCCGACGACCCCGGCGCGGCGCGGCCGCGGCGAGCAGATGCGAACCCCGGCGCAGCGGCGGCTCTCAGCCGCCGCCGAGGAGCCGGACGGCGCCCTGCGCCGCCCAGACCAGGCCCTGCGGCCAGATGCCGATGAACAGCACCCCGGCCGCCGCCACCAGCAGGGCGGCGGCGGTGCCGGTGTCTGTCTCGACGAGGTGCTCGTCGACGGGCTGCCGCTCGGCGTGCAGCGCCGCCGCCGACGGCTCCGCGGTCGCCGGCAAGTCTTCGCCGGCCATCGTGGTCATCGCGGACGATGGCCCCGCGCCGCCGGCAGGCCGCACCGACACCTCCTGGGGATCCGCGGGCGTCGCGGCCGCCGCAGCGCCGGCAACGGCCGGCAGGGCGGTCGACTCGCCCGGAGCCAGTATGTCCGGAGCCGACTCGAAGTACATGTACCAGACGATGCGCAGGTAGTAGAACGCCGACACGGCGCTCATGACCACCGCGACGATCGCCAGCCACGTCTCGCCGGCGTCGACGACAGCGCTGAACAGGTAGAACTTGCCCCAGAAGCCGGCCGTCGGCGGGATGCCTGTCAGCGACAGCATGAACAGCGTCAGCGCCAGCGCCGGCAGCGGGGCCGTACGCCCGTACCCGCGCAGCTCGTCGAGCGTGTAACGGAAGAAGGGCCGGCTGTTGCGGATGAAGACCAGCATGCCGAAGGCGCCGACGTTCATGAACGTGTAGGCGACCAGATAGACGAGCACGGCGCTGGAGCCGTACTGGTCGCCGGTCTCGCCCAGCGCGATGATGCCGAGCAGCAGATAGCCGGCGTGAGCGATGCTGGAGTAGGCGAGCAGGCGCTTGATGTTGCGCTGCGGCAGCGCCAGCACGTTGCCGACGATCATGGTGACCACCGCCAGGACCATGAGGATCGGCGTCCAGACCTCCCAGGCCGGCAGCACGGCCGCCGCGAACAGGCGCAGGAAGCCGGCGAACGCCGCCGCCTTGATGCCGACGCTCATGAACGTGGTCACCGGCGTCGGGGCCCCCTGGTAGGCGTCGGGCGCCCACCCATGGAAGGGCACGGCGGCGATCTTGAAGCCGAAGCCGGCGGCGACGAGGACGAACCCGACGATCGCCGCGCCCTGCCCCGGCAACGGCTCCTCGAGGCCGGCCGAGATCTCGCTGAACGTGGTGCTGCCGGTGATGGCATAGAGCACGGCGAAGCCGAACAGCAGGATGGCCGAGGAAAAAGCGCCGTTGATGAAGTACTTGAGGCTCGCCTCGCCGGCCAGCGGGTCGCGGCGAGCGTAGCCGGCCAGCACGTACGTGGGCAGCGACATCAGCTCGAAGGCGACGAAGAACGAGATCAGGTCGGTGGCGGTGGCCAGTCCGATCATGCCGGCGATCACCAGCAGCAGCAGGGCGTAGAACTCGCCACGGGCGGCACCGCGGGCGGCCAGATAGGCGTCGCCGAGCAGGATCGTCAGCAGACCGGCGACGCCGAACAGCAGCACGAAGAACAGCCCGAACTTGTCCATCACGACCATGCCGGCGAAGCCGGTCTCGGGCGCACGGCCGGAGAAGCTCAGCCCGCCGGAGAAGGTGACCCACTGGCCCACCGCGACGGCCATGGCCACGACCAGGACGGCGGCCGCCAGCCAGGCAAGGAGTCCCCTGGTCCGCGGCCCGAGGAAGAGATCGGCCACGAGCACCACGAGCGCACCGGCCGAGACCACGATCAGCGGCAGGATGACCTCGATGGAGTTGTTGACGGCGGTGGCGGCCTGCGCGTCCATGTCAGAACAGCCCCTTCACGAAGGCCAGCAGCTCGGAGACGCCGGGGAACGAGTCGTGCCGCTCCTGGGCGGTCTGCCCCACGTCGGCGAGCAGCTCGCGCACCGGCGTGTGCAGCAGGTTGAGGAACGTATCGGGATACACGCCGACCCAGACGGCCATCACCACCAGCGGCGTCAGCGACACGACCTCCCGCCAGCGTACGTCGAAGAGCCCGTCCCTGGGCATGATGTCGGGGTCGCCGCGGTCGTTGAACAGCACGCGCTGGTACATCCAGAGCAGGTAGCAGGCGGCCAGGATGACACCGACGGCGGCCACCGCCCCCCACGCGTAGTCGTAGTGGAAGAGGCCGAGCAGGCTGAGGAACTCACCGACGAAGCCGCTGAGGCCGGGCAGGCCGAGCGAGCCGAGCGTGAAGACCATGAGGAACGCCGCCAGGACCGGCATCGGCTTGGCCAAGCCGCTCATGGCGGCGATCTCGCGGGTGTGCGTACGCTCGTAGAGGAAGCCGACCATGAGGAAGAGGGCGCCGGTAAGGATGCCGTGGCTGAACATGACCAGGATGGCGCCCTCCAGACCCTGCGGGTTGTCGGCGATGGCGATGGCGGCGAAGATGCCGGCCGTGACGAAGCCCATGTGACTGACGCTCGAGTACGCGACCAGCTTCTTGAGGTCCTTCTGGCGGAGTGAGACGAGCGCCCCGTACACGATCGCGACCACCGACAGCGCGATGACATACGGCACGGCGTCAAGCGAGGCATCGGGGAACATCGGCAGGCAGAAGCGCAGCATGCCGTAGCCGCCCATCTTCAGCAGCACACCGGCGAGGATCACCGAGCCGGCCGTCGGTGCCTCGACGTGCGCATCGGGCAGCCATGTGTGCAGGGGGAACATCGGCACCTTGATGGCGAACGCGAGGAAGAACGCCAGGAACGCCCAGATCTGCAGGTCGTACGGGTAGATGATGTCGCTGAGCGCCTGGATGTCGAAGGTGAGCCCTGCCTCGGTGCCGCGCGAGTAGAGCACCACGGCGATGATGGCGACCAGCATCAGCAGGCTGCCGACGAGCGTGTAGAGGAAGAACTTGATGGCCGCGTAGACCTTCCGCGGCCCGCCCCAGATGCCGATGATGAAGTACATCGGCACCAGCATGACCTCCCAGAAGATGTAGAAGAGGAAGAGGTCGGTGGCGCAGAAGACGCCGGTCATGCCCACCTGGAGCAGCAGCAGCGAGATGAAGAAGCCGCGCTCGCGGTCTTTCACGTAGTTCCAGCTGGCGATGATGACAATGACGCCCAGCAGCGTGGTGAGGAAGACCAGCAGCGCCGCGATGCCGTCGATGCCGAACCCGTAGCGGACGTTCAGGCTCTCGATCCAGACGAAGCTCTCGGTGAACTGCATGCCCGGGGCTTCGGTGTCGAAGCGGAAGAGCATGACGACGCTGAGGACGAAGGCGGCCAGCGTGGTGATCAGGGCGAGGAGCTTGTACACGCCCGGCCGGCCCTTGCCGAAGGCCAGCATGAGCACGACGCCGGCCAGCGGCAGATACGTGATCACGGAGAGGATCGGGAAGCCCATCTGGTCCTGCCAGCTCACGGCGTCACCCCTCCACGATCCTGAAGATGACGATCAGCACGACCACCCCGACCAGGATCCCGAGGGCGTAGCTCTGGGCGCGGCCGGTCTGCAGCGGCCGCAGCAGGCGGCCGAAGCGGCCCCAGAGCCAGGCGAGCCCATTGACGGCACCGTCGATGACGCGGGTATCGACGAAGGTCCACAGCCAGCCGGCGAAGCCGATGACCGGCCGGATGACCGCCGCTTCATAGATCTCGTCCATGTAGAACTTGTTCAGCGAGGCCCCGTACGCCCGCGGGAAGCGGGCGGCGAGCCTGCCGGGCAACTCCGGACGCTGCAGGTAGAGATACCAGGCGGCGGCGATGCCGGCGGCGCCGATCACCAGCGAGACGAGCAGGAGGATGAAGGCGACGATGCCGAAGGGCTCGCTCTCGATGTCGAAGAAGACCGGATGCAGGAAGCGATGGATCCAGCCGCTCTCCGGCGGCCAGCCGGCGAGCACGCCGGCCAGCGCCGCGGGGATGGCCAGGATGATGAGCGGCACCGTCATGATGGGCCGCGACTCATGGATGTGCGCCTGGACCTCCGGCGACGACCGGTTCTCGCCGTGGAAGGTCATGAACATGAGGCGGAACATGTAGATGCCGGTGATGAAGGCGGTGATGAGGCCCACGACCCAGATGTAGTACAGGTGGTGGGTGAACTCGAAGCCGATGATCTCGTCTTTGGCCCAGAAGCCGGCGAACGGGAAGATGCCGACCATGGCCAGAGCGCCGATCATCATCGTCCAGTAGGTGACGGGCAGCTTGCGACGCAGACCGCCCATGAAGCGCATGTCCTGCTGGCCGCTCATGGCGTGGATCACCGAACCCGAGCCGAGGAAGAGCAGACCCTTGAAGAAGCCGTGCGTGAGCAGATAGAAGACGCCGGCCACCCAGGCGCCGGAGCCGAGGGCCATGAACATGAAACCGAGCGAGGAGACGGTGGAGTAGGCGATGACCCGCTTGATGTCGTTCTGGGTGAGGGCGATGAGCGCCGCGTAGATGGCGGTGAAGGTGCCGACGCCCATGACCACATACATCGCGCTGTGCGAGTCGATGTACAAGGGATATGACCGGGCGACCATGTAGACGCCGGCGTTGACCATCGTCGCCGCGTGGATGAGGGCGCTGACCGGCGTGGGACCCTCCATGGCGTCGGGCAGCCACACGTGCAGCGGGAACTGGGCGCTCTTGCCGACGGCGCCGGTGAACAGCAGCAGACAGATGCCCAGCAGCGCCGCCGGGCCGGCCGCTCCGACGTCGGCGAACACCTCGGTGAACTGCAGCGAGCCGAACGTGAGGAACATCAGCAGCATGCCGAGCATGAAGCCGAAGTCGCCGACGCGGTTGACGAGGAAGGCCTTCTTGCCGGCCTGCGAGGCGCTCTTCTTGCGGAACCAGAAGCCGATCAGCAGGTACGAGCAGAGGCCGACGCCCTCCCAGGCGAGGAACATGAGCAGATAGTTGTTCGCCATCACCAGGACGAACATGGCGAACATGAACAGGTTGAGGTAGGCGAAGAAGCGGTAGTAGCCCTCGTCGCCCTTCATGTAGCCGATCGAGTAGTAGTGGACGACCATGCCGATGGTGCCGACCACAAGCAGCATGATCGCCGCCAGCGGATCGATGTAGAAACCCCAGGTGGTCTCGAGGGCCCCCGAGCTGATCCACGTGAACGCGTTCCAGTCGAAGACGTACTCGGGGTCGGCGACCACGCGCACGAAGACGTACATGGACAGCACCCAGGAGGCGGTCGCCATGAGCACCGGGATGACGTCGGCGCGCTTCCCCAGCACCCATTTGCCCAGCAGAAGGGTGATCACGAAGCCGGCGAACGGCAGCAGCGGAATGAGGGCGACGATCAGCTTCATGCCATCAGCCCTTCATCTCGTGGTACTCGTCGGCCTGCACGGTGCGCCGGTTGCGGTAGTTGGCGATGACGATCGCCAGGCCGACGGTGACCTCGGCGGCGGCGATGGTGATGACGAAGAGCACGAACAGCGTGCCCCTGCCGGCCGCCGCCGGCACGAAGTTGGCGACCGCCACCAGGGCCAGATTGACGGCGTTGAGCATCAACTCGAGGCTCATGACCACGATGATCAGGTTGCGCCGCGCCAGCACGCCGTAGGCGCCGATGCAGAACAACAGCGCCGCCAGCACGAAGTACCACTCGACGGCGTTCATTGCCGGTCCTCTCTGCGGGCCAGCACGATGGCACCGATCATGGCCGCCAGCAGCACCAGCGAGACGAGCTCGAAGGGCAGCACGTAGCGGTTGAACAGCAGTGACGAGAGCTGCCGCAGCCCCGGGTTCACCGCCGTCTCGCCGGCCGTGAGCAGGTCTCCCGACACCAGGATGACGGCCACCAGCACGGCGGTCGCGACCACGATGGGCGCCGCGATGACGCTCTGCCGGTTGAAGAACTGGTGCCGCGGGCCGGCCGGCGTCTCGGTGAGCATGATCCCGAAGATGATGACCACCGAGATGGCGCCCACGTAGATGAGGATCTGGACGATGGCCAGCAGGGCGGAGTTCATCAATGCGAAGGCGAAGGCGACGCCGAGAAAGCAGAGGACCATGGACACGGCGGCGCGGACCACCGAGCGCGAGGCGACGACGCCGACGCCGGCCACCAGGATCCAGGCGGCGACGATGCTGAAGTACACGGGATGGAAGTCGCCGCCCGGCATCAGTCGTCACCCTCCTGCGCGGCACCGGTCTGAGGCGCGGCCGCATCGGTCGCGGCCGCATCAGTCGCGGCGGCCGCCTCGATGCCGACGTCCGCTTCGGGAGCGACCACGACCCGGCCGCCGAGCGGGTCCCAGACCCAGCCGTCGCCGGTCATGGTGTCGAGGACGTGCGGCACCAGGTCGGTAAGGCGCTCGCGCAGCGGGTCGAGCGGCCTCTGGGGCCGCTCGAAGAGCTTCTGGCCGGCCAGCCGCGACCGGTCGAAGTCGGCCAGTTCGAAGGCCTCGGCCTGCTCCAGAGCGTCGTACGGGCAGACCTCGACGCACTCGCCGCAGAACATGCAGCGGCTCTCGTCAAGGCCGTAGCTCTCGAGAACACGAGGATTGACCTCGATCGACCCGGTGGGGCACGTCTCGGCGCACTTGCCGCAGGAGACACAGCCGACCATCTGCAGGGGCAGATTGTCGGCGGTGCTCACGATGGTGTCGAAGCCGCGCCCCATGGCGTCGTAGCAGCTCGCGCCGACCTCTTCCCGGCAGATGCGCACGCAGCGCAGGCAGTTGATGCAGCGGTTGGGCTCGCGCATGATGAAGTCGTGCCGGAAGTCGGCCGGCCGGTCGTGTGCCTCGTGGCCGTGGAAGCGGTTGGCGAAGACCTCGTACTCGATGCCGTAGCGCTGCAGGTCGCAGCTGCCGTTGGCCGGGCAGTAGCAGTCCAGGCAGAGTTCGGCGCCACGGCGCGCCTCTTCCTCTGAGAAGCCCAGCTCGATCTGCTTGAAGTTGCGGCGCCGCTCCTCGGGGGAGAGCTTGGGCATCTCGGCCGGCGGGCTGGGATGCGACACGTCGGTGGTCATGTCGATGAACACCGGCGGGACCTCGGCCATGCGGGCGATGCGTGGATCGAGATCGGCTTTCCTCGTCAGCGACGTGTAGAACGGCAGCGCCCGCAGCTCGGCCAGGGACTGCGAGACACGCGGCATATCTTCGCCGCGCAGGAACGCATCGATGCTCCAGGCGGCCTTCTTGCCCTGGGCCACGGCCTGGATGACGGTCTGGGCGCCGAGCACGCAGTCGCCGCCCGAGAACACCCGCGGCTCGTCGGTCTGCAGCGTCCACTCGTCGACCTGTACCGTCTTCCACTTGGTCCGCTGGACGCCCTGCTCCGGCGCGGTCCCGTCGAGGTCCGGGTACTGGCCGATGGCGGTGATGACCTGGTCGCACTCGACCACGTAGTTGGAGCCCTCGATCGGCACCGGCCGGCGCCGGCCGGAGGCGTCGGGCTCGCCGAGCTCCATGCGCAGCATCTCGATGCCGGTGACCCTGTCCTGCTCGTCGGTGAGGATCCGCATCGGCGCCGTGAGCAGCTCGAGCCGCACGCCCTCCTCCTCGGCCTCGTCGACCTCGGTGTGATGGGCCGGCATCTCCTTGCGCGAGCGCCGGTAGAGGCAGGTGACCTCCTCGGCGCCCTTGCGGATCGAGGTGCGGCAGGCGTCCATGGCGGTGAAGCCACCGCCGATGACGGTGACCTTGTGGCCCACATGCACGTCGCCGGTGCGCTCCAGCTCGCCGAGGAAGTCGACCGCCGCTACCACGCCGTCGGCGTCTTCCCCGGGGATGCCCATCTCGTTGCTGTTGAAGGCGCCGAGGCCGAGAAAGACCGCGTCGTAGTCCTCCAGGAGCTGCTCGAGCGTGAAGTCGACACCGAGGCGCTTGTTGCACTGCAGGTCGGCGCCGAGGCGCCAGACCACGTTGAGCTCCTTGTCGAGCAGGCCACGCGGCAGCCGGTAGCTGGGGATGCCGTAGCGCAGCATGCCGCCCGGCTGCGGCTGCGCCTCGAAGACCTTGACCGCATGACCCTCGAGCCGCAGGTAGAACGCCGCCGCGAGGCCGGCCGGACCGGCGCCGACGACGGCCACCCGGCGTCCCGATTCGGGGGCCTGCTCCACCGGCAGCAGAAGCTCACCTTCCTGCTCGTCGTCGAGGCAGCGGTCGGCCATGAATCGGTGCAGCCAGCAGATCGTGATCGGATGCTCCACGAGCTGCCGCCGGCAGGGCCCCTCGCAGGGACGCGGACACACACGCCCCAGGATGGCCGGGAACGGCAGGTCCTCGCGCAGCTTGCGGACACCGTTGGCGTAGTCGCCGTGCGCGATGTAGTCGAGGAACTGGGGGATCTTGATGTGTGTAGGACACGCGTCGCGGCAGGGCGGCGTGCAGAAGGAGTTGTGATCGGAAAGCAGCAGCTCGAGGTAGAGCTTGCGCATCGCTCGCACCCTGGGCGTGTCGGTCTGCACGACCATCCCGTCGGCGGCCGCCGTGGAGCAGCTCGGCAGCGGCTTGGCCGCTCCCTCGACCTCGACGATACACAAGCGGCAGGCGGCGCGGCTCGGCAGGCGTGGGTCGTTGCAGAGCGTCGGGATGTGGATGCCGACATCCTGCGCCACCTCGAGGATGGTCTGGCCGGCGACGCCGGTCACCGGCTGACCGTTGATGGTCAGCGCGATCGTCTCGCCGCCGTCGGTCCGTCTGATCGCCTCTGCCTCGATCGTCGCCATGTGGTCTTCTGTACCGTCCTCGTTCGATCGACGGCCGGTCAGGCCGTCCCCGGTGCCACGGTCTGAGAGACGCCGGAGCGCACTCTGACCGCGTCCTCGGGACACACCTGCCGGCAGATGTCGCACTTCGTGCAGCCCGTGACGTCGATGACGTGCGGCTGCCCCTCCCGTCCACCGATGACGGCGACCGGGCACTTCTGGGCGCAGAGCGTGCAGCCGGTGCACGCCTCAGGGTCGATGAAGTAGGTGATGAGCGCCCTGCAGGCGCCGGCCGGACAGCGCTTCTCGGTGATGTGCGCCTCGTACTCCTCGCCGAAGTCGCGCAGCGTGCTCAGGACCGGGTTGGACGCGTTGCCGCCGACGACGCAGAGCGTGCCCTCGGAGCAGTAGGTACCGAGCTCGGCGAGCAGCTCCATGTCGCCGTCGCGGCCGCGGCCGTCCACGATCCGCTCGAGGATCTCCAGCGAGCGCTTGGTGCCGAGCCGGCAGGGCACGCACGTACCGCAGCCTTCCCGCTGGCTGATGCCCAGCAGGTGACGCGCCAGATCGACCATGCAGGTGCCGTCGTCGAGCGCGACCAGGCTGCTGGAGCCGGCGGCGAGATCGTCGATCGGCGCCTCGAAGGCGGCCGCCGGCAGACAGACGCCGAGCGGCCCGCCGAGCTGCACCGCCTTCAGCCGGCGACCCGGCCGGGCGCCGCCACCGATGTCCTCGACGACCCGGCGCAGCGAGGTGCCGGCCGGCACCTCGACGACGCCGCCGTGCCTGACCTGGCCGCTCAGCGAGAACACGCGGGTGCCGGCATGCTCGTGCAGCCCGGCGTCTGCGTAGGCAGCGGCTCCGTGGCGCATGATCCACGGCACCGCGGCGTACGCGACGGCGTCGGAGACGACGGTCGGCCGCCCCCGGAGGCCCTCCTCGGTCGGATACGGCGGACGGACCCGCGGGACGGCACGACGGCCCTCCAGCGAGGCGATGAGCGCCGTCTCGTCGGCGCACACCAGCATCCGCTCGGCGGCGTCGATCTCAAGGTCGAACGACAGGCCGGCGCCGAGGATGTCGCGGCCGAGGAGGCCGCGCTCCCGGCACTCCACCAGGGCGCCGCGCAGCCGGTCGCCGGCGACCGCGTGGTCGCGGCGGACTCGCACCACCCCGTGCCGCGCACCGACAGCGAACCCGGCCAGCAGCATGCCCTCGATGACGGCGTGCGGATCGCTCTCCAGGACCGTGCGGTCGGCGAAGGCGCCGGGGTCGCCTTCGTCAGCGGTACACACGACGAAGCGCTCGTCGTGCGTGCCGTCGAGAGCGCGCCGCCAGCGGGTGCCGACCGAGGCCGGGTCGCCGACACGCGTGCGCAGGCCACTCTCTTCGATGGCGTCGATGACGTCGTCCGGCTCGTCGGCGATCAGCGCCTCGACGAGCGCCCGGTAGCGGTCGTGGGCGATGGCGTCGTCGATGGACGCCGGGTCGATGCGACCGGCGAGGGCCAGCACGAGGCGCCGCTGACCGAGCAGGAAGGGCACGTCCGCGGCGCGCGCGACCGGGCGCCCGGTGTCGGGGTGACGGTAGAGCAGGTCTTCGACGGGACGACCGCCGATGAGCGTCTCGTCGACGATCCGCGGCACGCTCGCCACTGAGACCCGGGGGTAGAAGACACCGGCCGGCTCCACGGACACGATCGGCCCCTGGCTGCACGACCCATGGCAGCCGGTCTCCACGACACGCCACTCCTGCTGCAGGCCGCGTCGCGCCAGTTCGCGGCGGAAGGCGTCGCGAACGTCGCGGCCACCGCTGCCGGAGCACGTGGTGGCGGCGCAGACACGGACCTCCCGCTCGCCCTCGCGGGCGGACACCATGTTGGGGTGGAAGACGTGCTCGAAGGCCGCCCGTATCCGATCGGCGCGCTCGCTCACGTGACACCCTCCGCGGCGCGCAGCTCGCGCACCAGTGCATGGGCCCTCTCCGGCGTCACGGCGACGTGGACGCGGTCGTCGACCCGGACCACCGGAGCGGGGCCGCAGACGCCGAGGCAATCGACGCTCCGCAGCGCGACGAGCCCATCGGCCGTGGTGCCGTCGGCGTCGATACCGAGCGCCTCGCGCAGGGCCTGGGCGACGAGCGGCGCGCCGGCCGCGTAGCAGGTGGTGCCCCGGCACACGGAGATGACGTGCGCGGCCGGCGGCGCGAGACGGAAGCGATCGGAGAAGCTGGCCGTGCCGTAGATCTGCGAGAGGGAGACACCGGTCTCCAGCGACAGCCGCTGCAGGGCGACGCGCGGCAGATAGCGGTAGGCGTCCTGGATGCGCTGGAGCACCGCGGCGAGCCCGGTACCGCTCTCCAGATGATCGTCGATGATCGGTCGCAGCAACGACAGGTCGACGGCACCCTGCTCGGCGAGCCGGTCACGCGCCAGCGACGCCTGATCGAGCGCCGGCAGATGGTACTTGTCGCGGTAGTCGACGCGGATGACCTGCACCGGGCAGTTGGTCTCGCAGAGCGTACAGGCACGACAGCGGGCCTCGTCGCTGGTGACGTCCACGACGACCTTGAACAGGCCCCGACTGCGCTCCGGCAACTCTTCCCGGACCTCCGGATACTGCACCGTCAAAGACTTGCGCGGCAGATGGCTCACGGTGGTCCGCAGCGCCTTGAGGATGCCGAGCATCAGGCCGCCCCCCTGGTGAGCGAGGGGGCCTGCGCGCGCTTGCGACGCAGCCGCCGGCGCAGGAGGGGGTCGAAGAGGCCGACGATGGCGAGCAGCAGCACCCAGCTGAAGCCGGCCATGACCCACTTCCACTGCGGCGCCCAGAGGATGATGGCGGCGCTGGCCAGGATGTTCGCGAGACCGAGCGGGATGAGGAACTTCCAGGCGAACGCCATCAGCTCGTTCACCTGCAGGCGGGGGACGCTCAATCTGATCCACACAAGGGCGAAGACGAGGATGTACGTCTTGATCATGAACCAGATGAACGGGATGACCGAGACGCCCCAGAGGACGAGGAGATCCTCTCCGGGGCCTTCCCAGCCGCCGAAGAACACGGTGACGGTGACCATCGACATGATGGTCATGCCCGCGTACTCGTTGAGGAAGAACATGCCGAAGCGCATACCCGAGTACTCGGTGCCGTAGCCGGCCACCAGCTCGGACTCCGATTCTGGGAGGTCGAACGGGCCGCGGTTGAGCTCGGCGATGCTGGCGATGAAGAAGATGAAGAACGTGGTCGGCATGACGAAGACGAACCACTGATAGCCGCTCTGGGCGCTCACCAGGTCGTTGAGGCTGAGCGAGCCGGCGGCGGTGGCCACCACCAGCAGCGCCAGGATCATCGGCACCTCGTAGGAGACCATCTGGGCGGCCGACCGCAAGGCGCCCACCAGCGAGTATTTGTTGTGGCTGGCCCAGCCGCCGATCAGGATGGCCAGCACGGTGAAGCTGGTGACGGCGACGATGTAGATGATGCCGATATCGAGGTCCTGACTCGTCCAGCCCTTGGTGTACGGGATGACGAGCTGGACTGCCACGGCGCCGATCATGACCATGATCGGCGCCAGCGTGAACAGCCGCTTGTCGACGGAGGCCGGCGCGAAGTCCTCCTTGCCCAGCATCTTGAACGAGTCGGCGACGCTCTGCAGGATGCCCTGCGGGCCGGTGCGGTTGGGGCCCAGGCGGTCCTGCATGAAGGCCAGCGTGCGGCGCTCGAAGAGGATGTTCACGAGCGCCGAGATGAAGACGAAGGAGTACGCGACGACGACCGCCGCCATGCCGCGCAGGATGTCGAGGAAGATGTCCATTACCTGTCGATGCCTCCCAGCACCAGGTCGATGCTGCCGCTGATGGCGACCGCGTCGGCGATCTTGCTGCCGCGCAGGAGCTTCGGGAGGAGCTGCAGGTTGACGAAGCAGGGGTCGCGGTACTTGAGCCGGTACGGGTACCGCGACCCGTCGCTGACGATGTAGGTGCCGTACTCGCCGCGCGGGTTCTCCTGCGAGGTGTACGCGCTGCCCGGCGGCGGCGTGATGACGTACGGGGGCCGCAGGGTGCCCGTCTGCACCGGCCCCCTGGGCATCATGTCGAGGCACTGCAGGATGATCCGCCGCGACTCGAGGATCTCGTCGACGCGCACCCGGTAGCGGTCGAACACGTCGCCGTGCTCGCCGAGACAGAGGTCGAAGTCGAGCTCGGGATAGACGGAGTACGGCCGCGTGCGGCGCAGGTCGTGCGGTACGCCGCTGGCCCGCGCGTTGGGCCCCGTGATGGCATAGTCGGCGACGTCCTGCTGCGTGATGACGCCGCGATTGACCGTACGCGTGAGGAACACGGCGTTGTCTTCGACCAGGGAGCGGTACTCGTCGACCCACTTCGGCACCTGCTCCATGACCTCGCGGCAGCGCTGCTCCCAGCCGGGCGGCAGGTCGAAGCGCACGCCGCCGAAGCGGAAGTAGTTGAACATCATGCGCGCCCCCGAGGCCTCTTCCAGCAGCGTGAGGATGGTCTCGCGGTCGCGGAACATATAGAAGACCATCGCCGTGCCGAGCGGCGAGAGATCGGCGGTGAACGTGCCGACCGCCACCTGGTGGCTGGCGATGCGGTTGAGCTCGGCCATGATGACGCGGATGAACTCCGCTCGCCGCGTGGGCCGGATGCCGGCCAGCTTCTCGACCGTCATCACGTAGCCCCACTCGCAGTTCATGCCGGCCACGTATTCGGTGCGGTCGACGATCGGGATGTACTGGTAGTAGGTGCGCTTCTCGGCCAGCTTCTCCTTGCAGCGATGCAGGTAGCCGACGACCGGGATGACGTCGCGCACGATCTCGCCGTCGAGCGTGACCACCAGCCGCAGCACGCCGTGCGTAGACGGATGCTGCGGCCCCATGTTGACGACCACCTGGTCGAGAGCCAGGCCCTCCAGGTCGCTCACGTCGCCGGTCTGGCTGCCGCGCCGGATGCGGTCCAGCGCCAGTGCCATGGCCTCGTCGGGCGCTTCTGTGAGGAAGGAGTCGGTCATGACGGGGTCACACGTAGGGGTGGTTGCGGACGTCGTCGACGTAGTCTTTGCGCAGCGGATGACCGATCCAGTCGTCCTTGAGCAGGATGCGGCGCGGGTCGGGATGGCCCTTGAACACGATGCCCATCATGTCCCAGGCCTCGCGCTCGTGCCAGTCGGCGCCCGGCCAGACGTCGCTGACCGTCTCGACGGTCGGGTCGCCGCGTGGCACCCGCACGTGCAGCTCCACGTACAGGTTGGCCGCGTACGAATAGAGGTGGTACACGCACTCGTAGTGGGTGACGTAGTCCACGGAGGAGATGAGCGTGAGCGAGTCGACCGGCGTCTCTTCGAGGTCGTGCAGGCGAGCGGCCACGTCCTTGAGCTTCTCGCGCGCCAGCCGGGCCACGACCGTGTCGGGCTCCTGCACCGCCACGTCGGTGAGCTCGCCGGCGAAGCCCTGGGCCAGACGAGCGGCCAGCTCGCCGGCGCCGATCCTGACGTTGCCCACCTGCAGGCTCACGGCGTGAGCCTCTTCTTCGAGACACGACCGCCGAACTGCGCCTGCGGACCGATCGCGTCGGCGTGCCAGGGCGCGTCGGCGCCGTAGAGCGGCTCGACTTTCTCGGGGCGCGCGAACGTGAGCTGCTGGATCTTGCGCTGCAGCTGCAGCATGCCGTCGAAGAGCGCCTCGGGACGCGGCGGGCAGCCGGGGATGTACACGTCGACCGGCACGACCTTGTCAACGCCGTTGACGACGTTGTAGCCGTCGTAGAAGGGGCCACCGCTGGTGGCACAGGCGCCCATGCTGATGACCCACTTGGGTTCTGCCATCTGTTCGTAGAGCCGCAGCAGCACCGGAGCCATCTTCTCGTTGACCGTGCCGGCGACGATCATCAGGTCGCACTGCCGCGGCGTGGGCCGGAAGACCTCCATGCCGTAACGCGCGATGTCGAAGCGCGCGAAGCCGGAGCTGAGCATCTCGATGGCGCAGCAGGCCAGGCCGTACTGGAAGGGGAAGACCGAGTGCGAACGCGCCCAGTTGAAGACCAGATCGGCCGTCGTGGTGATGACGTTGGGCCGCTCGAAGTCGGCCAGCTTGGGGTACTTGAGACGCGCCGCGATGCCGTCCGGCAGATACCGCTTGACCTCGTCCGTCAGTGCCAATCCAGGACACCCTTTCGCCAGGCGTACAGCAGCCCCACGGCCAGCACACCGATGAAGATGGCGACCTCGATGAAGCCGGCGGCGCCAAGGGAGCGGAGCTCGAGAGCCCAGGGAAACAGGAAGACGGCCTCCACATCGAAGATGAGGAACAGCAGAGCGAAGAGGTAATACCGCACGGCGAACGGATGCCATGAATCGCCGACCGGCACGATGCCGCACTCGTAGGTGGACAGCTTGCCCGGCGTGGGATGACGCGGGTTGACGAGAAACTCCATCGCCAGGATGAGGACGACAAGCACGGCGCCGGCCGCCAGGAAGGCAGCGACGTACAGCCAGTTCGTCAGGTACGCCGTCGTCACAGGGACCCCCACGAGGTCAGCGAAACGGGCCGAGCCCCTCGACCCAGCGGCACTATAGCAAGCCCTCGCCGCCCGGGGCAACCACCAAACGCCGCCGGGCACATCGCCGAAAACTGTCGTTTTGCAGGTATTTCAGCGCCTTCTCGGCACTAATGGTGCAGCTCTGGGGCACGATTTGGACGCCTCGGCCAACAGCCTTCGGCGCGTGTCGATCCGGGCCTTCCGCCCGCCACGGCGCGCCCGGCGCCGTCTCGATGCCGCGCGGCACGACCACCGGGCATGGCTGCGGCGCGCCGTCCGGCGGGCCGTCGCACGGCGGTACTTCCCGCCGGCGACCGGCCGCGGGACGCAGTCCCGGACGGACCCGAATTGACGCGGCCGACCGGCCCGCCTACCATCACAGACGGGGCGCCGCGCCTGAAGGCGCGGCGGTCGTCTCACGATCCAGGCGGTCTCCTTGCCCAACATCGGCCTCACAGAGCTGCTCGTGTTGCTTGCCATCGCCCTTCTGGTGATCGGCCCCAAGCGCCTGCCCGACATCGGTCGCCAGGTCGGCCGCGCCATCCGCGAGTTCCGCCGTGCCGGCAGCACGGTGACCAAGGAGCTGGGGCTCGACGAGGTCGCCGACGACGTGCGCGACATCAGACAAAGCGCTCAGAAAGCCAAGGACAGCGTGAACGTCCGCAAGCAGCTCGGCCTCGACGACCTCGGCCCGCTCGACCTCGACGGCGAGGAGAAGGCCGCGGCGACGCCGACCGCCGCGGAGAAGGCCGCCGCAGCCGCGGCTACGGCGGCCGAGGCGGCCGACCACAGCCTGGCACCGGCCACGCCGGCCCCCGCGTCGGACGACGCGGCCGAGCCGGCGGAAGCCGACGACGCTCTCTCCGGGGCCACCACGGCGTCCGGAGAGGTCGACGACGCTCCAGCGGAGGCCGGCGACGCCCTCGCTGAGGCCGGAGACGCCGACTCCCAGACCGCCGCCGGGCCGGCTCCGGGGACGGTCCCGGCCGACGCGGCAGCGGCGTCTACGCACGCCGCCGACACCGCCACCGGGGTCGAGGAGCCGTCACTCGACGAGGCGACCGTCACCGGGGGCGCAGAGGCGGAGTCCTCATGACCAGGTCGGACGATCGACTCACGCTGATCGAGCATCTGGACGAGCTGCGCCGGCGGCTGTTCATCTGCGTGCTCGCCCTCATCGCCGGCATGATCATCGCCGGCGTGTTCAACGACCGTGTCTTCGCGCTTCTCCTGCGGCCGCTGCCGCCGGAGCTCACTGAGATCACGACGCTGAGCCCTACCGAGCCGTTCATGGTCAGCTTCGCCGTCTGGCTCTACTCGGGCATCATCATGGCCTCGCCGCTCCTCATCTACGAGTTCTGGGCCTTCGTCGGTCCTGCCTTCACTCCCGGCGAGCGGCGCCACATCCTGCCGGTCGCCGGCATCTGTGCGGCGCTCTTCCTGGGCGGCGTCGTCTTCGGCTACGTCTTCGTGCTGCCGCGCGGTCTCAGCGTGCTGCTCGGCTGGAACAGCGAGTTCTTCAACGTCCAGACACGCGCGCGTGAGTACCTCACCTTCGTCGCCTGGTTCCTCGTCGCCTTCGGCGCCGTCTTCGAGATGCCGGTGGTCCTCATCGGCATGGTGCGTCTGGGCGTCATCGAACGGCAGACCCTGAAGAAGAAGCGCAAGTTCGCCGTCCTCATCATGGCGGCCGTGGCGGCCATCGCGACACCGAGCCAGGACGTGTTCTCGATGCTGGCCATGTTCGTGCCGCTGCTCTTCCTCTACGAGGTCGCGATCGTCGTCGCCCGGTTCTTCGAGCCCCAGCGACGGGCGGCACGGCACAGCCTCGAGACGTCGAGCGGCGGCCCATGACACGCCTGCGATTGACATGCGCCGTCACGTGGCGCAGCGTAGTGTGTAGCCGTGCCCTGCGCGGCACGGCATCGGATCGACGACGGGAGGTCACCTGTGGGTAGCTTCGGCTGGCAGGAACTGCTCATCATCCTCGGCATCCTGCTGCTCCTTTTCGGCGCTACGCGCCTGCCGAGCCTGGCGCGGTCGCTGGGCTCCAGCGTGCGCGGCTTCAAGAGGGGCCTGAACGAGGACGAAGAGGACGAGACGACCAAGAAGGCCGCCGAGCCCGCCAAGAGCGCCGGCCCGGCCGAGACGAAGGTCGACGCAAAGGCCGACGAAGGGGCCGGCGATACGGCTGCTGGAAGCTCCTGACGCCGCGGCCGGCACCGATGACCGGCGTGGAGGAGCCGGTGGCCTCAGCGCGGTGACCAGGCGCAGCTTCGCCTGAAGGCGGAGAGTCCCGAAACGGAGGGCCCAAAGGCGACCTCGTCACCGGTCGCCCTCGACCGGCACCGCGACTATCGCCGAGCGGCCGTCACCCGGCTCCCGTACGGTGCTACCAGCACGCGTGCCGCAGGACCGTGCTTCTGCAACGCTGCCGCGAGAGCAGCCTGCGCGTCGGCGAACGGATGCATCCCCATCCGCCGCACCGTCTCGTCGGGGAAGTCGCTGACCAGGCAGACGTCGGTTCTTAGCAGCAGGTCGGCGATGGCGGCCGCCTTGTGGCCGCCGAGCACGAACCGTTCCCGGATGCGCTCGATGAGCACCCGCGGGTTCTCCATGTCTGCCATCCACTCGGCGAACGTCTCCTCGCCGAAGCCCTCGGCGCACTGCGCCACCAGCACGATCGTGCCGCCCCGGCGCAGCGCTCCGCTCACGTTGTCGAGCGTCTTCTGCGCCTGGTAGAGGTTGATGTCCTTGGGGCTGCCGCCGGGTGAGGCGACCACGACGTCGACCGCCTCGTCGATGCGCATGTCGAACAGCTCGTCGCAGCGGCGCACGCCCTCGGCGTGTGCCTCAAGGTAGTGGCCGGCGACGGCGCCGACGATGCGCTTCTTCTCGTCGAGCAGCACGTTGACGATGAAGTCGACGCCGACCAGGCCGCCGGCCTCGTCGATGTCGTCGCGCACCGGATTGCCGCGCAGGATGCCGGCCCGCGCCCCCGGCTCCAGCATCATGCTGTGGTTGGGCTGGATGGCGCTGCGCGCGCAGATCCCCGGCATCACCGCCTTGGCACCGCCGCTGTAGCCGGCGAAGTAGTGGTACTCCAGATTGCCGGTGCAGATCTTGAGGTCGGCCTCGACGTACGGCCGGAAGACCTCGAGCGGCGTGCCACTGGAGGTGGCGCCCAACGGCACGCAGTCGCTCTCGTCGAGGTCGAGACAGGGGTAGCGGTCCGCGACCTCGTCGCCGACCAGCCGGCGGCGCTCCTCGCCGGTGTGCACACGATGGCTGCCGAGCGCGAACAGGATGCTCACGCGCTCGGCCGGGACGCTCTCCAGCTCGGCGAGGATGAGCGGCAGAAAGCGGTACGTCGGGCACGGCCGGGTGACGTCGCTGACGACGATCGCCGCCGATCCGGCTCCGGCGGCCAGCTCGCGCAGGGCCGGCGATCCGATCGGCCGCGACAGGGCCGTGCGCACGATCGCCAGCTCGTCATCGAGCGACCGCGGCACGTCCTTCGGCTGCCGCGGGATCACCACGCCGACGAGGTTCTCCGCCGGCACGCACAGCGGCAGCCTGTCGCCGCCGCAGGGCAGATGGCAGGTCACACCGCCGTCCGCCTCCTGTTCCCGCCCGTCCACCGTGCCGTCAGCTCGGCGGCTCGCCCCAGCCGCGAGCGGCGTAGTACTCGCGCCGCATCGCCTCCTGCATCTCGCGGGTGAAGCGCAGCTCGCTGCCATCCTTGGCGATGATCGCATGTTCGGTGATCCACGACGGCAGGCTCTCCTGTTCGGGTCCGAACCCCCGCCGGCGGTTGACCTCGTGCGTCTCGGTGACGATGGCGTTGGCCTTTGCCCACAGCTCGTCGGGGTCGTCGTCAAGGCCGACCGCGGCATTCACGATCCGGGTGAGGAACTCACGGTCGAGCATGTCGCGGTAGAACCGACAGAAGATCATGCAGTCCATGAGCACGAAGCGGTTCTCCCAGTCGACGTACAGGGTGCCCTTGCCCTCGATCTGATCGATGTCGATGAGACCCGACAGCTCCGCCTTCATGAAGGTGGCCCGCATGTGACAGGCGCCCCTCTCGGTCATGGCGTAGCCCAGGCCCATGCCCTTCGACCGTCGCGGATCGTAGCCGGCCGGCTCCATGCCCTTGACGTGCACCGCAAGACCCTTGAGGCCGAAGCGCCGCTCCACCTCGAGCACGCCCTCCGCGAAGACGTCGCCCAGCTTCGTGGAGCGCAGGCACATGCCTTCCAGAAAGGCCGCCACGCCGTCGGCATCGCCGTAGTCGACGCCTGCGTCGAGCTTGCCTTGCCGCGTCGCCTCGATGGCCAGCGCGCAGAGGTTGCCGGCGGTCATGGTATCGACGCCCAGGCGGTCGCAGATCTCGTTCATGCGCATGACCTGCGCAAGGTCGGGGATCTCGCAGAGACCGCCGAACGCATAGATGGTCTCGAACTCCGGCTCGATCTCGAGGCCCTCCAGCGGCCCCGAGGGCACCCGGCACAGATTGCCGCACTGGATGAGGCAGGGCGGACACGTGGTGTTCTTCACCTTGTACCGCTCGACCATGACGTCTGGGTGCAGCGCATCCTCCCAGCCCTCGAGCCGGCCTTTCTGCCAGTACCGGGTCGGGAACATGTCCAGCTCGTTGGTCACACGCACCATCTGGACCGTTCCCATGCGGCCGTACGCCAGCACGCTGGGATGGTCCTTGCATATCCCGGCCATCTCCTTGACCAGCGCCTTCAGCTCGACAGGCCGGGCCACCTTTGGTGTCCGCGAGCCGTGCCACACCACACCCTTGAGGTTCTTCGATCCGGCCACCGCTCCGGGACCACCGCGCCCGAGGACGTGGGTGTGGTCGTTGATGACGCACGCGAAGCGAACCAGCCTCTCGCCGGCCGGGCCGATGACAGCGGCGCGGGCGCCCTTGACGCCGACCTTCTCGAGCAGCGCCGGCTCGGCGTCGTAGATGCCGAGGCCCCAGACGTCGTCGGCCGGGTGGATGCTCGCACCCTCCTCAGAGACCTCAAGGAAGACCGGGGTCGGCGCACGGCCCTCGATGATGACCATCCGATAGCCCGTGCGGGCGAACTGGGTGGCGACGTTGCCGCCCGAATACGCCTCTCCGTACCCACCCGTCAGCGGCGAGATGAAGTAGGCCGCGTAACGGTTGCTGCCCGGCATGGCGCTGCCGGAGAGGGGGCCGCACGACAGGATCAGCTTGTTCTGCGGCCCCAGCGGGTCGGCATCGGCCGGCACCTCCTCCAGGAGGTAGTGCGTGCCGATACCCTTAGACCCGACGTATCGGCGCACGATCTCGTCGGGCACCGACTCCTCACGACTCGTCCCGTCGGTCAAGTTCACCCGAAGCAGCTTGACCATCAGTATCCCAGCTCCTTCTCGACAACGCCGATGCTCTCGTCGAGCGCCCGCACGACGGTGTCGATCTGCTCCTTGCTGATGACGAACGGCGGCGCGATGGCGTGCACATGCCCGCCGCCCAGCAGGCGCACGAAGACGCCGCGCTTGAGGGCTTCGGCGAACACTTTGGCCGCCGCCCCGACCGTGGCCGGGAACCACTCCCTGGTCTCCTTGCTCTGCACGTACTCTATTCCGGCCACCAGGCCGAGGCCGCGCACGTCGCCGACGATGGGATGGCTGAGCAGGGTGCGCAGGCCCTCCTGCAAGTAGGGACCGACGTCGGCACAGCGGCCCACCAGGTCCTCCCGCTCGATGATCTCGAGGTTGGCCAGACCGGCGGCCGAGCAGAGCGGGTGGCCGTGGTAGGTGGCGCCGCTCATGAACTGCTTCATCTCCAGCGGCGCCGAGAGGAAGGCCTCGAACACCTTGTCGGAGGCGCCGGTGGCGCCGAGCGGCAGATAGCCCGACGAGAGGCCCTTGGCCATGGTGACCAGGTCCGGCTTCGAGCCGAAGATCTCGGTAGCGAACCAGGCGCCGGCGCGTCCGAAGCCGGTGATGACCTCGTCGTTGATGACGAGCTGCTCGTAGGCGTCGGCGATCTCGCGCACCGCCGGCCAGTACTCGGGCGGCGGCGGGATCACCCCGCCGGTGCCGATCATCGTCTCGCCGATGATGGTGCCGACGTTCTCGGGCCCGTAGAAGAGGATCTCCTGCTCGATCGCCCTGGCGCACTCGATCGAGCAGTCTCCGTACTCCCGACCCCAGGCGCAGCGGTAGCAGTAGGGGGCGCCGACTTTGATGAAGCCGGGCAGCAGCGGCTCGAACTTCTGGCGGTTGACCGACAGCCCCTGGATGCTGGTCACCCCGAAGGTGGTGCCATGGTAGGAGCGGTCGCGGTAGATGCACATGTACTTGGAGCCCTTGCCCTGATTGCGCCAGTACTGGCGCGCCATCTTGAGGGCGGTCTCGACGGCCTCACCGCCGCCGAGGGAGAGGAAGACGTGGTTCAGGTCACCGGGCAGCTTCTCGGCGATCTTGGCGGCCAACCGGATCGACGGCTTGTTGGCCGCCCCGGCGAACATGTGGTAGCAGGCCAGCTCCTGGCTCTGGGCGGCGATGGCGTCGAAGATCTCCTGACGGCCGTGGCCTACGTTGACCGTCCAGAGGCTGGCGAAAGCGTCGACGTACTCGTTGCCGTGGATGTCCCAGACCACGGCGCCCTCGCCGCGTTCGATGACGATCGGCTTGACGCCCTGCATCTGCGTGAACGGCGGCCAGAGGTGGTCGCGCATCTGCTGTTCGAGCAGCTCGGCCCCAGCAGCGGCCGTAGAGTCGGTCGGCTCCGGCATGTCTCCTCCTCTCGCTGGTGGCGTCTGCCGGTCTGGCCGGCGTCGTCCCTCCACCTGGCGGTCCACACCCCGCCCGACAGACCATCCGTCGATGCGGCGCTCCGATGGTACCGCGCGCGGTCCGCAGACCGGCGTTATCCACCCGGGTGGATTGTAGCACCTCGAGCCGCGCTGTCGAAGGCTGTCAGAGCACCGCTCGTGCAGCCTCCGTTCCGCGACCCAGGTGCCATGGCCCGCATCGCCGGCCGGCTCAATCGATCCGGCAGACCCGCCTCACGGCGGCGACGGTGTCGGCGTCGTAGGGCCGCTCCGTCGCCGCATGACGGTCGAGCAGCTCGGTCACCCGCTGGCGAGCGACGTCGAGCTCGGAACGGCCGTCCTGGACCCACGCCTGGTACGACTGACGGGTCGCGACGACCGGTGTCAGGTACTCGCCGGCCCGGTGACGGCGCCGGGTCTCCTTCTCGCCGAGGAAGCTGCCGCCGATGCCGACGCGCTCGATCACTTGGCGCTGGACGGTCTCCGGTGAGATCTCGGTCTCACCGAGCAGGCGCTTGATCATGGCGACTATCTCGGCGTCGATGACCGCCTGCGGCAGCGAGAGCAGATTGGCGGTGTCGAGCTGCCCGATGCCGCCGCTCTGGAAGTCGGCGCCGGCGGCGGCCAGTGTCAGGGCCTTGAGCGCCTTCTCGAAGGCGGCCTGCGGCCCGGGGTACTTGGCCTCAGTGGCCATGCCGGGAGCGCTGACGGGGATCCCCAGCGAGTGCGCGACCTCGGTGCAGGCCACCGCCATCAGTCCGGTCTCACAGGCCCCATAGCTGATAGCGCCGGTGCGCATGTCGAGGACGGTCGGCGAGGCGCCCATCACCAGCCGTGCGCCGGGCGTCAGCGCCTGGAGCGCGCAGGCCGCCGCCAGGAACTCGGCCAGGGTGGCGACCATCGTCCCGGCCGGCGTGATCGGCGACGTCCCGCCGGCCATCGGCACCGTGTAGACGAAGACCGGCGCGCCGAGGGCGGCACTGGCGGCGTGGACGTCCAGCAACCGGCCGTCGATCTGCAGCGGCGAGGCGACCGTGAGCAGCGTGCTGAAGCGCGGGCGCCGGGCAAACGACCCCAGATCGCCGCTCAGGGCCTCGGCGAGCTCGCGCAACGGTGCGGCGTCGTTGGGAGACTCCACGAAGATGACGTGCTTGGCGGTCTCGAGCAGCACCGTCCCGTACTCGATCAACTCACGATGCTCCGAGGACACGTCGTTGGCCGCCACCGTGGTCCAGACGGCGTCGATCTGCGGCAGCTCGTCGAAGACGGCCGTCGCCAGACGCAGGTCTTCAAGCGTCGAGGATCGCCGCTCGCCGGTGTCCATGTCGAGCGTGAAGGCGCCGCAGCCCGACGGACAGAAGCGCGACGGCGCGCCTTCTTCGACGAGCAGGTCGTCGTCGGGCGTGGCGCCGCCGACGATGAAGCTGCGCGGACACGCCTCTGCGGCGGCGCGGACCTGCTCGGCGCCGAACTTCACGACGTGGGTTCCCGCATCGACCGCCGCACCGGCCTCGCGCAGTTCGCCCAGCCGCGCCGATCCTTCGATGCGCACGCCGACCGCGCCGAGGACGGCGATCGCTTCCTCTACGAGCAGCTCGCGCTCGTCCGGGCTCGACCAGGTGGTCTGTTGCTTCACGCCGTCCTCCTCATCGGTCTGGATCCGCCGGCCTCCCGGGTCGCCGCGGCGCCGGTGCGCGGCCGGTCACCGCTTCTCATCGCGCGCCTCCACGACCGACAGCGTGACGGAGGACGGGCGGCCCGCGTCGTGCCAGACCGACGTGCTCGCGACGGCGATCCGGTCGTCGGTGCCCGGATCGCGACCGGTGTTGAGGTTGCGGTCCCAGCGTCCGAAGTTGCTGCTCGACACCTCGATACGCAGGCGGTGACCGGTGCCGAAACGATACGCGGTCGCCGTGAGGTCCACGTCGAGCGGCACCACCTCGTCGGGGTGCAGGAGTCGTTCCTCGCGGTCCGACTCACGGAAGCGGGCGCGCCGGACGCCTTCCTGCACGAGCTGTGCGCAGCCGTCGGGGAACACGTCGACGAGCGCCACGGTGACATCGGTGTCCAGGCACGATGACGAGACATACAGGCGAGCCGACACCGGTCCCACCACCGTCAGACCGGCCTCGAGTCGAGTGCCGGAATAGACGGCCACATCGTGGCGCGCCTCCACGGGGCGGCGGTCGTCGAGCCCGGCGGCCAGCTCCCAGAGGCTGCGATCGAGCCACCACGTCACCGGATCGCGGGGGTCATAGCGGAACACGTCGGGCGGCTCGTCGACCGGCGGGTCTGCGGCAAGGACACCGTCCTCGTCGCGCCGCGCCGCCCGTCCGCGGCTGTGCAGGTAGAGCGTGTCGTAGCCGTCCTCGGCCTCGTGTACCAGCGGCTCCCAACGGCCGTGGGAATGCCAGCGGCCGCGCACGTCCTGGATCACGCAGGCATAGCCCTTGCGCGCCCAGTAGGTGCCGCGCGCCGGCATGAGCGGATGGGCATTCTTGCCGTACGGCAGACGGATCAGCATGACCGGCCAGGGACCGGACAGCGAGGGCTCGTAGAGATCGGCGCAGAGCCGCGCGCCGTCGCGCATCGTTGCCCACAGGTGACGACGTACGCGCACGCGGGCGCAGCGGTCGGGCGTGCGCGTCGGGGTCTCGGCGTGTGGATAGACAAGACGGCGCGCGTACGCCTCTCGTGTGCCGTCGCGGACTCCACGGGCGTCTGCAGACAGTCGCGCCCGCACGCCGTCGCGCAGGCGGCGTGCGGGCGCCCCGCTCATCCCCGGGTCACCGTGCCGCGGCACGATGCTCGGCGACTCTCGCTGCGCGCCTGGACAGGTACGCGGTCTCCCTCACACCGTCGGCGTGTCCGAGAGCAGCTTCCTGGTGTAGTCGGCCTGCGGGTCTTCGAGCACCGCATCGACCTCGCCGAACTCGACGATGCGCCCCTCGCACATCACCGCCACCTCCTGGCTGATGGAGCGCACCAGGGCGAGGTTGTGGGTGACGAAGAGCATCGAGAGGCCCATCTCACGCTGCAGGGAGGCGAGCAGGTCGATGATCGCCGCCTGGACGGAGACGTCGAGCCAGGAGGTCACCTCGTCGCAGATCAGCACGCTCGGTCTGGCGGCCAGGCCGCGGGCGATCGCCACCCGCTGGCGCTCGCCGCCGGAGAGCTGGTCGGGGTAGCGGTTGAGCAGCGACGCGTCGAGGGCGACGCTCTCGAGCGCCTCGACCATGCGCTGCTCCTGCTCGTCGGGTTTGAGTGAGAAGAAGACCTGCAGCGGCTGGCGCAGGATCTGGCGGATGCTCTTGCGCGGGTTGAGCGATGAGTAGGGGCTCTGGAAGATGTACTGGATCGCCTGGCGCACGCGCCGCGGACGACCGCGCGAGTCGCGGGCCAGCGGCTGGCCGGCGAACTCGATCTCACCGACGATCTTGTGCGGGTGCAGGCCGGCGATGCAGCGCGCCAGGGTCGTCTTGCCGGAGCCCGACTCACCGACCAGTGAGAGGCAGCGGTGCTCGTGCAGCCTGCAGTCGATGTCGTGCAGGATCTCCTTGTGCTGATAGAACGCGACGAGGTCCTTGACCTCGACCATCACCTTGCGCTCGGCGGCGCTGGTGCCGTCGCCCTTCTCGCGCAGCTTGATCTCGGCCGCCGTCGGGCTGGCCCCGACCTCGCGCCAGCGCCAGCAGCGCACCTGGTGCTCGGGGCCCGGTCCCTCGATCGGCGGGAAGGCCTCGGAGCACTTCTCGATCGCCCAGGAACAGCGCGGCGTGAAGGCACAGCCCGGCGGACGCTGGCCCGGCCGCGGTGCCCAGCCGGGGATACCGGTCAGGGCGCGCTCGCCGGAGATGTCGGGGATACTGGCCAGCAGCTTGCGCGTATAGGGATGCTGACCGCGCTCGAAGAGCGCCTCCTTGGTGCCGAGCTCGACGATGCGCCCGGCGTACATCACGGCGATGCGGTCGGCCAGGTTGGCGACGACGGCCAGGTCGTGGGTCACATAGAGGGCGGCGACCCCGTAGGCGCTGGTCAGCTCGCGGATGGTGTCGAGCACGTGCGCCTGGGTGGTCACATCGAGAGCGGTGGTCGGCTCGTCGAGGACGATCACCCGGGGCCGGTTGGCGAACGCCATGGCGATCGCCACGCGCTGCTGCTGACCGCCGGAGAGCTGGTGCGGGTAGCGCTTGAGGAACGCTTTGTCGGAGGGCAGCAGGACTTCGCCCATCATCTGTTCGAGGCGCGCCTGACGCTCGGCGTTCGAGGAGCCGAAGTCGTGCGCCTCGAGGATCTCCAGCAGCTGCGTGCCGATGCGCAGGGCCGGGTTCAGGGAGGCCGAGGAGTCCTGCGGCACGTAGCTGATCTGCCCGCCGCGGATGCGGCGCAACTCGGCCGGGCCCATCGCCAGGACGTCCTTGCCGTCGATCTCGATCTGGCCGCCCTCGATGCGAGCCCCGCGGCGCTGGTAGTCGAGCAGGGAGGTGGCAGCGGTCGTCTTGCCGGAGGCCGACTCACCGACCAGGCCGAGCACCTCACCGGCGCGGATCTGCAGGGAGACCTCGTCATCGATGTCGATGCCGGAGGGATCGAGCACGATGTGCAGGCCCTCGACGGTGAGGGTCACCTCGCCGAGGTCCCTGGAGCGCGGCGCCGCGGCCGCAGCCGTGGCGAGCCCGCCGTTGTCTGTCTCTGTGTGTGGGCTGCTCATCTGCTCACGTCCCCGAGGTGTCGCGCTCGATGCCGATCAGGGCCCGGCCGAGACCGTCGGCGATCAGGTTGGTGCCGATCGTCAGGATGCCGATCAGCAGCACCGGCATGAACACCGGCCAGGGCTGCACGGTGATGCCGATGCGGTTCTCGTTGATCATCAGGCCCCAGTCGGCGGCCGGCGGCTGCAGGCCGAAGCCCAGGAAGGAGAGGGCCGCGATGAGTCCGATCGAGTAGGTCAGCCGCAGGCCGAACTCGACCAGCAGCGGCGAGGTCGTGTTGGGCAGGATCTCGTAGAAGAGGATCTTGATCTTGGGTACCCCGGTCGCCTCGGCGGCGCGCACGAAGTCGCGCTGGGCGACCTCGAGGGTGGCGGCACGAGACACGCGGGCGATGCGCGGCGCATGTGAGATGCCGACCATCAGCACGATCAGCCACAGCTTGGGACCGACGATGGAGACGAACAGCAGGGTCAGCACGATCGAGGGGAAGGCCAGCACCACGTCGAGGATGCGCATCAGCGTCTCATCGACCCAGCGCCGGGCATAGCCGGTGATGAGCCCCAGGGTGACACCCAGGGCGAGGCCGATGACGGTCGCCGCCAGGGCCAGGGTGATCACCGTGCGGCCGCCGTAGAGGACGCGGGTGAGCACGTCGTGGCCGAGGTAGTCGCTGCCCAGCAGCGCCTCGGAGGAGGGCGCCGAGAACGGCGGCGCCACGAACTCGGTCGGTGAGTAAGGGGCAAAGAACGGTCCGAAGATCGCCAGCCCGACGATGAAGGCGAAGATGGCGATGCCGATCTTGGTGCGCCCCATGCGCCAGGCTTCGAGGGCCGTCTCGAGCATCTCGTTGCGACGCTTGTCGCCCTTGACCTTGACCGGTTCGACGAGCTCGGAGTCGCTCACCCCGGCGGGATTGTTCATCTCGCTCATCGCAGACCGGTCCGCAGCCGGGGGCTGACGAGGATGGTGGCGATGTCGGCGGCCAGGTTGGCGACCACGTAGACGCCGGCGATCAGCAGGCAGACCGCCTGGACCATCGGCATGTCGCGGTTGGCGACCGCGTCGACCAGAGCCGAGCCGATGCCCGGGAAGCCGAAGAGGTACTCGACGACCACCACGCCGCCGGCCAGCCAGGCGAGGTTCAGCGCCGTGACCTGCAGCGCCGGGCCGAGCGAGTTGGGCAGCGTGTGGCGCCACAGCACGAGGCGCTCGGAGAGGCCCTTGAGGCGGGCCATCATCACGTACTCGCTCTCGAGCACCTCGATCATCGAGGCGCGCAGGATGCGGGTGATGTAGGGCGCCACGGCCAGGGTCAGGGTGATGGCCGGCAGGATGAAGAGCTGTAGCTGCTGCCAGATCGGCACGTCGGGATCGATCCGCGAGACGGCCGGCAGCCAGTTGAACACGGCGGTCGCAAAGAGCAGGATCAGGCCGATGCCGACCACGAACTCCGGCAGGGCGGCTAAGCTGAGGGTGCCGATCGAGACGGTGGTGTCGAATTTGGTGTCGCGCCATAAGGCCGAGAGCGAGCCGAAGAGCAGCGAGAGCGGGATCGAGAGGGCGGCGGCGATGAAGACCAGGACGGCCGAGTTGGCGACCCGGCGGGAGAGCAGGCTGGTGACCGGCTCGTCCTGGACCAGCGACTTGCCGAGATCGCCGGTGACGATGTTGCCGAGCCAGTCGGCGTACTGGCGCGGCACGCTCTTGTTGAGGCCGAGCTGCTCGCGCAGGGCCTCGTAGCGGGCCTTGTTGGCGGCCTCCTTGCCGAGGATCGCCCGGGCAGTGTCGCCGGGCAGCGCCTGAGTGGCGAGAAAGACGACCAGGCTGACCAGGAACAGGGTCAGCACGCCGAGGCCCAAACGGATGAGGATCAGTTTGAGCAGAGGTGGCACGAGCCCCGTTCACCCCCTTTCGCGACAGGTCGGACGGTGGCGCCCGACAGCCCCCAACGGCCGCGTCGCGAGACGCGAGCCCTGACGTTCCGGCGTCCACTCACAAGCGGACACCTGGAGCGAACCACGATCACCGGTCGTTCGTCGGCGCAGCGGCTCGCTGGGTGAGCCTATCCTGAGCGTCGCACTGGTCAAAGCCGAATGGGGACCGTCCGGAGCCGGTCGGAGACTGGAGAGCTGCCGAAACCTTCTCATCCCCCTGTTCTCCCCCCGGAGCAGTCGACCCGCCTTCACGCGACCTGCCGACGCGGATGCCGCGGCAGTAGCATCGTCGTGAAGGGCCGCTCTGGTATATCCACCTGGGTGGTTACACCATGATTCGCGATGCTAGCGGCCGCTTCACGGCCTGTCAATGCCGGCGACCGTGCGGCCACGCTCACGTGATTAACCAAGTGGTTAAGTGCCAACGCAGTATAGCCGGCGGTGCTCGCTTGTCAAGGGCGCGGAGAGTGGCCGCAGATCGCCGTCGGCGTCGAGACGGAGAGGGCCGAGGGTACTGCCGGCGCAGGGTCGTCGCGCGCCGCCGTCGCGTCAGCCGCATCTCCCGGGCGCCACCACGATCACCACGATGTCGTTGACGTTCGTGCCGGTGGGCCCGGTGACGACGGCGTCGCCGACCCTGCACAGGAGCGGCGAGACGTCGTGGACGTTCAGCGCCTGCGCCAGGTCGAGACCGGCGCCGTGCGCCCGCAGCGATGTGGTGCCGTCGACGAGCGCCCCGGCGATCGTCGTGGGGCCGTCGGTCCCGTCGGTGTCGAGGGCCAGGACGGCGATCGGTGCGTCGACCGCCAGATCGAGGCAGGCGCCGGCCGCCAGCTCCTGGTTGGCGCCCCCCTCCCCGGCAGGTCCCGGCCGCAGTCGGACCGCCGTCTCACCGGTGGCGATCAGCGCGCACGGAGGCGTCAACGGGTGACCGCTCACCAGAACCTCCCGGGCGAGCGAGGCGAGCGTACGCCCGACTTCGCGGCTCTCGCCGCCCAGCAGCGTGGTCAGCAGCAGCGGGGTGAGACCGAGGTCGGCGGCGCGGCGTACAGCGGCCTCAGCCAGGGTGCGGGTACGCACGATCATGTGGCTGCGGACCTTCTCGTCATCGACCGTGACCCGAGTCCCCGCCGCCGCAGCGCGCTCCAGCGCCGCGCGGACGGCAGACGGCATGCGTTCCCACAGCTCGTAGCGGTGCAGTGTGGCCACCGCGTCGGCGGCGGTCGTCGAGTCCGGACTCGTCCAGTCGGTGTTCCACTCCATCGTGTCGGTCTTCTCATCCGACACCGTCAGGGCAAGGACGGTCGCCGGCCGCAGCCGGCCGGCCAGACGGCCGCCCTTGATCCGTGAGAGGTGGCGACGCACGGTCATGATCTCGGTGACCTCGGCGCCGCTCGTGACCAGCAGACGGTTGACTGTGGCCTTGTCCTCGATCGAGACGCCGTCCACCGGCGCGATCACCTGGGCCGAGACACCGCCCGACATGAGGAGGATCACCAGGTCGTGGGCGCCGGCCGCATCGGCCAGCGCGAGGACCTCGCATCCGGCCGCATAGCTGCTCTGGTCCGGGACCGGGTGCCCCGACTCCATCACACGGATACGGGAGAGCCCTCCCAGACGCTCGACGAACGGCTCGAGCTGACCCCGCTTCACGGAGATGAACCCGTTGCAGATGCGGTCGCCGAGCAGCTCCTCGATGGCCAGAGCCTGCGTGTAGGTCGCCTTGCCGGCGCCGAGCACATAGACATGCTCGAAGTCGTCCAGATCGTAGACGAGATCTCCGGACTCCGCGGCCACCCGCAGACGGCCGTCATCAGCACTCATCTGCTCCAGGATGGCTCGCCGCGGATCCACCGCCGCCAGCGCCGCCTCGACGATGTCGAGCGCCAGGCGTCGGGCTCGCACCGGGCCGTGACCGAGCAACAGATCGCGGTCGAACTGCGACCGGCCCGGCGACTGCGTCCGCATCCCGGCTTCGGTCGACCCGCGCGCCTCCGGCGGCAGGTCCCCGGCCGACAGCCGCCCGCTTCGGTCGCCGTCCACGTCAGTCCAGCCGGGCGAAGTCACGGCCGGCATAGCGGGCCAACGACCCGAGCTCGGCCTCGATCTCCAGGAACCGGTTGTAGTTGGCGCCGCGGTCGCTGCCGTGCAGCCCGCCGGTCTTGAAGAGGCCGGTGTTGAGGGCCACGCTGACGTCCGAAAGCACGTCGTCCTCGGTCTCGCCGGAGCGCACCGACATCACGATCGGGCAGCCGCGACGCACGGAGTACCGCGCCGCGTCCATAGCCTCGCTCAGCGTACCGATCTGGTTGACCTTGCAGAGGGCGCCGGTGATGGCACCGGCACCGATCGCCAGCCGAAGCCGATCAACGTTGGTCGCCGTCAGGTCGTCGCCGATGATCATGACGCCGGGCAGCGCCTCGACGACCGTCCGCCAGCCGTCGAGATCGTCCTGGTGCAGTGGGTCCTCGACGGAGACGATCGCGGGAAACTCGGCGACCAGGTCGACCAGCGCGGCGATCATCTCGTCTGGTGTGAGCTCCCGGCCGTCGAAGCGGTAGATGCCGGGCGCCTCGTCCCAGAGACCGGTGGCAGCCACGTCGAGTCCGTAGACCACGTCGTCCGCGTAGCCGGCCTGTTCGACGGCCGCGCAGAGCAGCTCCATGGCTTCGCGCGAGCTGCGCAGCGGCGGCGCGAAGCCGCCGTCCTCGCTGAAGTTGGTCGCGCCGGGGCCATGCTCCCGCCGCAGCAGCGTCCGCAGCGTCGCGAAGACCTCGGCGAGCAGACGGACGGCCTCGGCGACGCTCGACGAGCCCACCGGCATGACGCAGAGCTCCTGGACGCTGAGGTCGTTGCCGGCGTGCAGGCCGCCGTTGATCAGGCTGGCCTGCGGCACCGGCAGCACGTGGCCGTCGCTGCTCAGATGACGGTACAGCGGCAGGCCGAGCGCGGCGGCGGCAGCCTTGGCGCAGGCCAGCGAGACCCCAAGGATCGCGTTGCCGCCCAGGTTCGACTTGTCGGACGTGCCGTCCAGGTCGATCATCGCCTCATCGACGGCCCGCTGAACGGCGGCATCCCAACCCAGAAGTGCCGGACGCAGCACGTCGCTGATGTTCCCGATCGCCCGGCGCACGCCCCAGCCGCCGTAGCGTTCATCGCCGTCGCGCAGGTCGAACGCCTCGTAGGAGCCGGTGGAGGAGCCGCAGGGGACGTCTGCCCTCCCGCAGTGGCCCGACTCGACCTCGACCCACGCCCGGATCGTCGGCCGGCCGCGGTCGTCGATGATCTCCAGCGCCCGGATGTCGGTGATCGTGGTCGCGCTCATCGGTCGTTCCGTCCCCTCTTCTCGTCCTGGCCGTCTCCCGTCATGCCGTCGTCAGGTCGCAGGCGGCCGCGCAGTCCCTCGACAGACCGGCCATCTGGGCCTCGGCTCCGTCCGGCAGAGGCGGCGGTTCGTGCGCGGCGATGTCGTCGGAGCCGCCCGGTGTCGGCGATCACGGCGACGGCCAGGTCGTCGGTCGCGACTGCCGCACCATCGATCATCCGGCCGATGTCGGTGATCGCGTCGCAGTCGAGCCCGCGGCTTGCCGTCGTCGAAGGTCAGACCGATCATACGTGGTCAACGTGATTCCGGAACGTAGCGGACGCACGAAAGGGGCGCCCCGGTGGATCCGGGGCGCCCCTCTTGCCTGCCGGCGTGTGGCCGGAGTCGGCGGCCGGGGTCAGCGGCCGGGTGAGACCTCAGACGAAGTACACGCCCTTGAAGCCGAACTGGCCGAGAGCGGCGCCGAGCTTGTCTTCCTTGAGTCCGTCGATCTTCTCGGAGAAGGCGTCGACCTGGTTGCGGAACGCCCAGATGATGTAGCCGCCCTCGTTGTACTCGATCTCCTGGGCCTGGGCGACCAGTTCGTTACGCTTGGCCTCGTCGACCGTGGCGAAGGCCTCCTTGACGATGGCCAGCCACTCGTCGTTCTCCCAGTGGGTCTCGTTGTACGGCGCCCCCGGCATGGTGCCCTGGCCGGCCTGTGCCAGGTAGCCGCGCGCGAACCAGAAGTCCTGGGCGAACGGCCAGGAGAGGTAGTCCTCGCCGTAGAAGACGCCGGCGTCGACCTTCTTGATCTTCACGTTGACGCCGGCCCCCTTGGCCTGCTCGGCGAAGACCTGGGCGGCCGCCACCTCGTCGGCACCCAGAGCGCCGGCCGAGGTGACCAGCTCGACGGTGAGATCCTCGTAGCCGGCCGCCTTGAGCAGCGACTTGGCCTGCTCCAGGTCCTGCTGGCGCTGCGGCAGGTCCTTGGGATAGCCGGGGTCGTAGCGGCCGTACATGTCGTTGCCCAGCGAGCCGAAACCGTTGTAAGCCTGGTCGATCATCTGCTGGCGATCGACGATCAGACGGAAGGCCTGCCGCACCCGCACATCGCTGAACGGCTTGACGTCTATGCGCATGGTGAACGGCCGCCAGGCGCCGGTCGCGGCGTTGAGCAGCTTCAGACCGGTCGTCGACTCGATCACGCTGGTCTGCCCCATCGGCATCTGCGAGATCGCCTCGACATCGCCGCCGCTGAGCGCGTTGACGCGCGCCGACTCGTCGGCGAACTCGATGATCGTCAGGTCATCGACGTACGCGGCGCCGTCCCAGTAGTCGTCGAAACGGGCGAAGGTGAACTGCTCGCCCGGCCGGAAGCCGGTGAGCTTGAACGGCCCGGTACCGATCGGGTTCTTGGGGTCGAAGTCGACCGGCACGAGCTGGTTGCCGCGGAAGGACAGCCCCTCCGGGAAGATCACGTTGGGCGGATCGAGGCGGAACTCCACCGTGAGGTCGTCGACCTTCACCGTGCCGCCCTTGCTCAGGCCGGTGAGCGTCGCCACGCCGGTCTTCGGGTCGTCGGGGTCGACGATGCGATCGAAAGTGTAGACCACGTCGTCGGCGGTCAGCGGCTTGCCGTCGTGCCAGGTCACGCCGTCCTTCAGCCGGCACGTCCAGACAGAGCCGTCCGCGTTGGCGGAGATCTCCTCGGCAAGGCGATTGACCACGAGGGCGTTCTCGTCGACCCCCATGAGGCCGTCGTAGAGCTGGTACTGGATGGCGATGTCCGGCTCGAACGAGGCGGTGTGCGGATCGGCGGTGTCCTTCGACGAGCCGCCGACGATACCGACGCGCAGTGAGCCCCCCTTCTTGGCTTCTCCGGTGGCGGTCGGCGAGGCCTCTCCGCCTCCGCCGTCGTCGTCCCCGCCGCAGGCGCTGATGACGGGGCCGAGTGCGAACGCACCGCCGACGGCGGCGGCCCCCTTGAGCACCTGGCGCCGTGTCAGCGGCGTGCCGAGAACGCTCTCCTTGCGCCTTGTGTCATCTGATTCCATATCTCCCCCGATCAGTCCCGGAGACGGCGTGCCCACGCCGCCCCACCGAACCTCTTGTCTTTCCCCTCGGACCGTCCGCCACGCGACGCACGTGTCCGCGACCCCCTCCTTCCGATCCGCTTCCTGCCTGAGATCCGGTGACTCGCATCAGCGCGGTCACCCCTGCGGCTGCCGCAGGCCGAGCTTGCGACGGGCCGCATCGGTATCGAGTACCTGAGCCCCGAGGCTCTCCACGATGTGGACCGCCCGTTCGACCAGCTCGGCGTTGCCGGCAAGGACGCCCCGTCGCAGGTACAGATTGTCTTCCAGGCCCACGCGCACGTTGCCGCCCAGCAGGACGGACTGGGCCACGAACGGCATCTCCATGCGGGAGATCGCGAAGGCCGCCCACCGGGCATCGGGCGGCAGCAGGTCGATCATGGCCAGCATGGTGCGCACATCCGCCGGAGCACCCCACGGGATGCCCAGGCAGAGCTGGAACAGCGGTGGGCCGTCCACGAGTCCTTCTTCGATCAGCTTGTTGGCAAGACGTAGGTGGCCGCTGTCGAAGACCTCCAACTCGGGCTTCACGCCCAGCTCCCTGATCCGGGCGGCCATCGCGCGCAGCTGGTTGGGTGTGACGACGGCGACGTAGTCGCCGTCGTAGAAGTTCATGCTGCCGCAGTCGAGCGTGCACATCTCGGGCAGCAGCGCCTCGATGTGCTCCAGCCGCTCGAGCGCCGGGACCATGTCGCTGCCGGCGCCCGCCCGCGCCGGCCGTGCGTCGTCGACGATGAGGTCGCCGCCCATGCCGGTGGTGAGGTTGATGATGACGTCCACGTCGCTGGAGCGGATGCGCTCGACCACTTCGCGGTAGAGCTCGAGCCTGCGCGACGGGGCACCCGTCTGGGGGTCGCGCACGTGGATGTGAGCGATGGCCGCACCGGCACGGGCGGCCTGCAAGGCCGCCTCAGCGATCTGCTCCGGCGTCACCGGCAGCCGCGGATGCGTCGCCGCCGTGTCGCCTGCCCCCGTGACCGCACAGGTGACGATGACCTCGTCGTTCACTGCCCGTACCCCCCGCCGCATCGCGCCCCGGCGCGCCGGCTCATGACCCCCGGCCGTACGGGTGGCGAGCCGCGCCACGGGCCGGCGGCGGCTCGACCACACCGTCATGACTCCTACTCATACTTGCCCGGCGGCCGCCTGTCAACGGCACACCTCCGTTCGCGGCGTCACTTCTCCTGTCGCGTGTGCAGAAGGGCTGCCGGCCTGACGCCGATGCCGGCCTGCAGCAGCGCCACGGCGGTGCGGTTCACGGCCGCGTGCTTGGCGAGATAGCCCTGCTCCAGGAGCGGCATGAGACCGTCGGCCAGCACCTTCTCCTTGGGGAGGAAGTAGTCGAAGAGGTCGCTGGGGTGCTCACAGGCCTCCTCGATCTCCGGGTCGGCACCTTCGTGCTTGGCTGAGATGTTGGCCACGGTGCCCGCCACGTCGACCAGTTCCTCGCGGCGCAGATACGGCTGGCAGACGATCGACTTGTAGGCCTCGGTGATGTGGTGCTCGAAGCGTACGTCGTCCTCCAGGCCGAGCCTCCGCCGCACGTCACCGGCCGCGCGGATGGTGTCGGCGTTCACCGAGTTGGAGAGGTTGAGACCGGCCAGCGAGGTGGAGCCGTCCTGCGCCGCCAGCAGTCGGGCGCCCATCAGCAGCCAGAGCACCGAGAACGGGTTGTCGACGCCCATGAACACCGACACCTTGAACTCGTTGCGGACGCCGAGCTTGCGCAACAGCAACGCCACCAGGATCGTGCCGCTGTTGATGTTGAGGACCTGCCGGATGCCGTACTCGGTCATCACGCGCAGGTACTCGTCGGCCCAGCGTAGCGGGTAGTCGTTGGGTTGACCGATGCCGCCGAAGTAGCCGGTGATGGTGTCGGGCCCGCCGAGGTGGCAGTTGGACCCGTCGATGCCTTTGGTGTCGAGCGTCTCGACGTGGCTGGCGCCGACGATCTGCATGGCGGCGGCCACCGCCAGCACGTCCTCACCCGGCTGCGTCTGCTCGGCCATGGTCCGCACCCGGATGTAGCGACCCGGCATGAGCTCGCGCCCGGCGATGGCCCGCTCGGCCTCGCTGATCAGCCAGGGGAAGTACTGCAGGGCGCTTATCTCCAGGGTGACGGCGTTGGCCTCGTTCAGAGGCGTGGACGTCGCCGCCGCGCCGACCGCCTTCTCCCGATACTCGGAGAGACTCACGAAGGCGCCCGCGTCGCGCTGCTCTGCCAGCCACTCGAGACCGGCCAGGAACGGCGAGCCCTCCTCGCGCAGGCGGGCGAGTCGGTGCTCCAGCAGACCGGCCTCGTCGGCCTTGCGGTTGATCTCCTCGACGCCGCCGAACCGCTCCACGACGTCCAGGAGGCCGTCGATGAGCGGGCTGTCCGCGCCGCAGAGCAGTTCGTTGACGATCTCCAGATCATCGGCCTCGATGCGCAGACGCCGGCGCAGGGCGCTGCGGTCGGCCAGCGTTGAGATGCTCATCCGCCCTCCTTCGTCCAGGCCGCGAAGCGCTCCGCTTCGCCCTCCAGCATCCGATAGCAGTGCTCCTCCTCTGGGAAGCGCCCGGCGCGCACGTCGGCGACGTACTCGGAGAGGGCGGCGGTCGAGACGCCGGCCAGGTCGGCGTACTTCTTGACGAACTTGGGCGTGAAGGCCTGGAAGGTGCCGAGC
>Ga0172371_10001334_pt1 | contig 39126 bp, 26 predicted proteins | sample Lak12m_FD_114543 | JGI IMG/M metagenome (GOLD analysis project Ga0172371, IMG submission 114543) | Freshwater microbial communities from Kabuno Bay, South-Kivu, Congo - kab_022012_12m | ecosystem: Environmental > Aquatic > Freshwater > Lake | place: Democratic Republic of the Congo: South-Kivu... | reverse complement strand
ATGCCGGGAAAGTACCGGGAGACGACGGCCAGGGTCGAGTCGTGGGGCTTGTTGGAGAGAACGGCCATCGGCAGGCCGCGCCGGCTGATTTCTTCGAGCATTTCCCGGATGCCCGGATAGGGTTTGGTTTTAATGGCTTGGCGGACGCGGTATTCCGCGCGGATGAGCTCCCGGAGCTTGCGGGCGGCCGCCGGATCGTCGGCGCAGGAAGGGGGCAGGGAGCGGCGGATGAAAGTGTCCAATCCGTCGCCGACCAGGATTTTGCACTCGGCCACGGTTTTTTGGGGGTGCCCCATGGCCCTCAGGGCCGCGTTCATCGAGTCGGTCAGGTCCTCGATCGTGTCGAGGAGCGTCCCATCCAGGTCGAAAATCACCGCGCGGAATCTCATCATTTTCTCCGAGGGAGCATTGTACCGAACCCCGGGCGGCTGTCAACGCGCCCGGCCTTTTTTGGTTGACAAAATGGAGGCTTTTTTGCTATCGTCTTGGCTCCCCGGCGCTATCGTCTAGGGGCCAGGACGGATGGTTCTCAGCCATCAAACCGGGGTTCGATTCCCCGTAGCGCTACTCTTTCCCTCCCTCCTTTTTCCCGGTCCTTTTCTGCGGACCGATTCGGCAGAGGCGACAATGTTATAATGACAGGGCAGGGCCATGAACAACGTGCTGAAGAAAGCCTTCAGGGTGTCGGCCCTCGTCCTCGGCGCGATGGTTCTCCTGGCCTTCGCGTTCGTCCTTCTTCTCTTTTTGGACAAACCGCTCGCGCGGAATATCCTCGAAGCGCAACTTGCCAGAAAAACCGGGATGACCGTCCGCCTCGGCCGGCTGGATTACTCGTTCTTCCCGTTCCAATTCGCCGTCGACTCGCTCGAATTCACCGATGAAACGCCATTCTGGAAACGATCCCTGACCCTGGCCCATATCGGGGGGAAGGGCGATGTCTGGAAATTCGTCCAGAGCGACAAGCCCGCCGTCGATTCGATCGAGATCCGCGGCCTCGTTTTCCGTTTGGACCAGAAGGCCTCATCCGCAGAGCCGGTGGATATCGAAGCCCTTGTCGGCCAAGTCGCGGATGTCCTTTCTTGGACAAAAGAAATATCGGTCCCGGACGCGCAAATCTCCCTTTCCCTGCGCGACGGGAATATCGGGCTGGATTTCTTTGATGTCTCTCTGACCATGAACGGCGCCGAAAGGGTCGGGATTTCCATCGGGCGCGGCGAAATCAACGCCGGGAAAGCCAAAGGGCATTTCGTCGCGACAAGCGGCCTGTCCGTATCGGGCACGCTCGGATTGGATCCGCCGTTCAGATTTGAGGCGTCGTCCGTCTTTTCATCGGTGCGTTTGGCTTCGGGGGGAGCGGAGAATACGCTTCCCGCCGCCGCCATCGAACTCTCCGGCGGATATGACGTTTCCGGCCGGACTCTCATGATTCCCCGGATGAAAATCTCGGTTCCGGACTTTTTCGAAATCGAGGGAGTCCTTCTTGCTCGATTTGGCCAGGATGCCTTCATTAAGGCCGAAACCCGGGCTCAGACGATAAACCTCGAAGCCGCCGCCCGGGTCATCCGGCCTTGGCTTCCCCCGGAATTCCACATGGCCGGGCTCCGCGGCCGGGCGGGCTTTTCGGGGGAATATGTCTTCCGCCGCCCGAGCGGAGAGCCCACGGACGCTTTGACGGGGTCCCTTGACTTTGAAAACGTGGAATTTGACCCTGTTCTCGGCGGTCTTCCCGTCCATCTTCGCGCGGCCGGCCGGATCGATGTCTCCGGCCCGCTTCGAGATCCGCGTTTTACCTTTGATGTTCGATCGTCCATCGGAACGATCGCCCGGGCCGGCCTTGCCGTCGCGAGTTCAGACGTTTGCCTCGTCGGTTCGGCGGGCAGGGCCAATGCGGAAATCAGCCGGTTCGAGGCCCGGCTGAACAAACTCAGCTATGAATCATCCGGCGGAGACAAAGCCTCTTGCGGCAAAGCGGTTCTTGCGGGAAAGGGGAGTTGCGATTTTCTCAGCCATTCCGCCGGCTTGGCTTCGTTCGAGGCCACGCTTACGGACGCGAAGGCTTCCGATGAGGGGAGTCGGGGAATCGCTTTTCATCAAGCGATTCTCAAGGGCCGGGGAAATATCGATCTCCGGCGAAAGGCCGCCGCCCTGGCCTGGGGCGAGGCGATGCTCACGGATCTCGATATTTCCATGGCCGAAGGGAGGACGATTTCCCTCGATCAAGCGGCTTTTTCCGGAAAGGGAAGCCTGGATCTTGCCGGCAAAAGCGCGGAATGGAGCTCCCTCGAAGTCCGGATCCCCGGCCTCGCCCCTCTCCAGGTTTCGGGAGACATCGGGCTCGGAGAGCCCGGGGCCGCCGGCGTTCAGCTCAACGGCCGCGGTCTCGATCTCGCCGCTCTCCGGGACGTTGCGGCTCCTTTTTTCCCCAAGAGTTTTTTTGAATGGGTCCTCGTCGGCGCGGCCGACCTCTCGCTTACGGCCCGCCGGCCGGCGGCTTCGAATGACGGCTGGAGCTTTTCGGGAACGGCCTCTCTTGCCGGCGTCGGGTTTAACGATCCGTCATTTTCAATCGCGGGCGAGGGGCTCGCTCCCGTCATCAAATTCGAAGGCGTTCTGCCCGTTTCAAATCCGCCGTCGTTTTCGGCGTCCCTCGAAATGGACAAGGGCGAATTCCTTTGGAAATCGGCTTACATCTCCTGGAGCAAACACCCGCTCAAATTGACATGCGGCGGCCGCTTCGATTCCCATGACGGCAGCCTGGACGACCTCGCGGTCCGCGTCTTTGCTCCGACGATCGGCGAGATCGGCGTCCTCGGCTCGGCCAAAATCGGCCCCATTCCGTCGTTCGACTTTCGGACGGAGGCCCGCCTGAATCTCGGGCCGCTCTTTTCGCTCCAGTCTTCCGCCGGCGTCTCCGGAGAAAACAAGATGAACCTCGAAGGGACGTTTGCGGCTTCCCTTCTCATTCGAAAGGACGGCGACGCCTTTTCGCTCGGGGGCCGGCTGAAGATTGCCGAAACGAAGATGGAGTGGCCGGCAACGGATACGGTTCTTCTCGGGATAGCGGCCGACGTCCCCGTTCGATATGAAAGCGGGAAAAACAACGTATTTCCGCCGGACGCCCCGCTTCCCGAGGAAGGATTTATCCGGATGGAAGAGTTCCGGAATCCGTTCCTGACGCTGAAATCCCTCAATTTCCCGCTCCAGGCCGGAGTGAACGCTTATGCGATCGAACCCGTGACCCTGGACTTCTTTGGCGGAAAAATCGACCTCGGGCGGACGGTTTTCCGCATGGATCCGTCGACGGGTTCCTTTCAGGGGAACGGCTCCCTGGCTCTCCGCGACATGGACATTTCCACCTTTCCCGTCCGATCACCCGGGTTTAATCTGTCGGGCAAAATCCGGGCCGAGTTCCCTCGGCTCGAGATCAGCCCCCGGGAAATCGCGGTCTCCGGCCGGGGCGAAGCCGATGTTTTCGGCGGCAAGATCGTCTTGCGGGACTTCGCCGTTTCCGACCCATTTGATCCCGGACGCGCGATCTCCCTCAATGTCGATCTCGTCGATCTTGACTTGAAAAAGCTGACCGATGAAATCCCGTTCGGCGAGGTGACCGGCGTTCTACGGGGGCAAATCCGCGGCCTCGTCATCCGCTATCGGCAACCGGAGCGCTTCGACCTCCAAATCGAGTCCGTGCCCCGCAAGGGAATATCGCAGACGTTCAGCCTCAAGGCCGTGGACAATCTGACCGTCCTCAGCTCGGGACAGCCGGCTTCCCTGGGAACGGGTCAATTCTGGATGCGCTATGTCCGGGGCTTCCGCTACAAGAAGCTGGGCATCATCAGCACGCTCCGCAATGACACCTTCACCCTGAGCGGAATGATTCAGGCAAGGGGGCTTGAATATTTCGTGAAGAAACCCGCGCTTTTTGGTATAAATGTCATCAACCGGATGCCCGGTAAGAAAATCAGTTTCAAGGAGATGGTCAATCGGCTCGAGCGGATCGAGCAATCCCAAAAATAAAGCCGCGCGAGGCGAAGGAGGAAACCATGAAAAAACGATATGCTTTGGGGATAGCCGTCCTCGGGGGCCTGATGTTGATCCTGGCCTGTATAACGATCAACATCTATTTTCCCGAAGCGACGGTCAGGAAGACCGCCGACGAGATCGTCGACGAGATCCGCAAGTCGCAAGAGGAAAAGAAAGCCCCGGACGCGTTGACGGCTTGTCCCGAGGCCGCGGCGTTCTCCCTCGTTCCCGCCGCCTACGGCCAGGAAGCGACGAACGTTTCGACGCCGACCATCCGCGCCCTGAAAGAGGCGATGAAAAACCGGTTCGACTCGCTCAAACCGTATTTTGATCGCGGGAACATCGGCGAGACGAATCAGGGAATGCTCGACGTCAGGAATGAGGGCGGCCTCGATCTTCAGTCCAAGGCCGGCTTGAGGAAGCTGGTCAAGGCCGAGAATGACGACCGGACGAAACTCTATGCCGAAGTGGCCAAAGCTCTCGAAATCGATAAAAGCCAAATCGAGCGGATCCGGAAAATCTTCGCTGAAAGCTGGATCAAGGCCGCCGCTCCCGGCTGGTGGATCCAAAAGGAAGACGGCTCCTGGATCAGGAAGGGCTGATAAACGCGGCTCTTCGCCCTCAGCCTGAGGGTGGCGGGGGAGATGAAAACGATTTGCGAGCCGCTGACCGTGGGCGTGTTCCCGCGGCCGAATTCGATTGATTTTTCCAAGCGACTGTGAAATCGGTACCTGGTTTTCCGTTCCCCGATTTCCCGCCTTCTGAAAGGCCACGAAAACCAGCATACCCTGAAAAATCGGGTTATGAGTAACCTGGCCCCGATTTATGTCGTTTGACACGACCGGTCGGGCTTTTCTATAGTACCGGCATGCCCTTATCCCGGTCCGGGAAATCCCTTTTCTTCTGACGAGGTGCCTTCATGTCCCAAAAATCCGTGAAAATTCTCTTTTTAACCGCTTTTCTCCTTTTTGCCGGTTTCGCCGTCCTATCGGCCGTCCCGACTCCGGCCGCGGGGAGCCCGGAACTCGGCTGGCTCCGTTACCCGGCCATCTCGCCCGACGGAACGGCCATTGTTTTCAAGTATAAGGGAAACCTTTTCCGGGTTTCCTCCGCCGGCGGCGATGCCGTGCCCCTGACCACCCACGAAGCGGAGGACACCTACCCCGTCTGGAGCCCGGACGGCAAGACCATCGCCTTCGCTTCCGACCGGTACGGCAACTTCGACATCTTCGTCATTCCGGCCGAAGGCGGCGAAGCCGTCCGCTTGACCTTTCATTCGGCCGACGAGCTTCCCTTCTCCTTCACTCCCGACGGGACGGGAATCGTTTTCGGGGCTGTCCTCCAGGATACCGCGGCCAACCGCCAGTTTCCCGATAAAGCCCAACCCGAGCTCTACCAGGTTCCCGTTTTCGGGGGACGGGTCCGGCAGATCCTGACCACCCCGGCCGAAGACGCCGTCTTCAGCCGGGACGGCCATTTCCTGCTCTACCACGATAAAAAAGGCGGAGAGAACGAATGGCGGAAGCACCACACCTCTTCGGTCACCCGGGACATCTGGATTTATGACTTGCAAGCCGGCACCCACCGGAAGATCACGACGTTCGCCGGGGAAGACCGTTCGCCGAAGCTTCTCCCGGACAAGCGGGCGTTTTATTACCTCAGCGAGGAAAGCGGATCGTTCAACGTCCACAAGATGAGCCTCGACGGGGGCGCGTCCGAGCAGGTCACCCGCTTCAAAACCAATCCGGTGCGGTTCCTCAGCCTGGCCGGAAACGGAACGCTCTGCTTCGGATATGACGGGGCGATCTATACCCAGACGGGAACCGAACCCGCCCGAAAGGTTGAAATCCGCCTGGCCGCCGACGACGCGAGCAACCGCGAGCAAAACGTGGACGTCTCCGGCGACGCGACCGAAATGGCCGTCGCCCCGAGCGGAAAGGAAATCGCCTTCATCGCCCGGGGCGAAGTGTTCGTCACGAGCGTGGAAGGCGGGGTGACCAAGCGCGTCACCGACACTCCCGCCCAGGAGGAAGGCCTGTGTTTTTCTCCCGACGGCAAGGCTCTCCTTTACGGCTCCGAACGCGACGGGCGCTGGACGATCTACGAGTCCCGCCGGACCCGGAATGAAGAGCCGTATTTCTACGCTTCGACGGTGCTTGCGGAGAAAGCTTTGATCGACGTGCCCCAAGGCGCGACCCAGCCGCTCTTTTCCCCCGACGGCAAGGAGATCGCCTATATCGAAGGCCGGATGAATTTGAAGGTCCTCAACCTCGCCTCCGGCCAATCCCGGACCCTTCTGACCAGGAAAGAGCTCTTTGCCAACGGCTACAACGACCAATATTTCCGCTGGAGCCCCGACGGCAAGTGGATCCTCTTCGATTACGCCGTTCCGGGCATCGCTCCGGGAGAGATCGGCCTGATTTCCTCCGACGGAAAAGGAACCGCGGTCAACCTGACCCAGAGCGGCTTCAACGACGCCCGGGCCCGCTGGGTGATGGACGGCAAGGCCATGCTCTGGTTCTCAAACCGCGACGGCTTGAATTCCGTCGCCCAGAGCGGCGCCTCCCAGAGGGACGCCTACGCGATGTTCTTCACCCGCGAAGCCTGGGACCGCTTCCGCCTGAGCAAGGAGGATTACGCCCTGCTCAAGGAGGAGGAGGATAAAAAAGGCGAGGATAAAAAGAAAGACAAGAAGGAGGATGAGGCCAAGGGCAAAGAACCCAAAGTCGAGCCCCTGGCCATCGATCTGGACGACATCGCCCTCCGGAAAGCCCGGCTGACGATCCATTCCTCGGCCATGGGCGACGCCCTGCTCAGCAAGGACGGGGAAACGCTGTACTACCTGGCCCGCTTCGAAAAAGGCCTGAACCTCTGGTCCACGAACGTCCGCACCCGCGAGACCAAGATGATCCTGGGCCTCGACGCCCGGAGCGGCCAGATGGAGTGGGACAAGGAGCAGAAAAACATCTTTCTCCTCTCCGATGGATCCCTTTCGAAAATCGATCCGGCCGGCGGAAAGCGGGAACCCGTCGCCATCAGGGGCGAGATGCGTCTCCGGCCGGCGGAGGAGCGCCGGGCGATGTTCGAGCATGTCTGGCGCAAGACCCGCGACACATTCTACACCGCGGGATTCCACGGCGCGGATTGGGAAGCCCTCCGCGCCGTCTACGAGAAACACGTCCCCCACGCCGGAACGATCTACGAATTCTCCGAGCTGCTGAGCGAGATGCTCGGCGAGCTCAATATCAGCCACAGCGGCTCCCGGACGTACCGCCGCGATTCGGGCGGGGGCGACGCGACCGCTTCGCTGGGCGCGTTTTACGACAACGCTTACGCCGGTCCGGGCTACCGCATCGAGGAAGTCATTAAAAACGGCCCCCTCGACAAGGCCGACATCAAGGTCCGGTCGGGGATGATTCTCGTCTCCGTCGACGGGGAGACGATCCCCGCCGACCGCGACCTGGCCCCCTATCTCAACCGCAAGGCCGGAAAACGCGTCCTCCTCGGGATCAAGGACGGCGACAAGACGTTTGAGGTCGTGGCCAAGCCCGTGGGCCTCGGCGAGGAAAACGATTTACTCTACACCCGCTACGTCCTCAGAAACCGCGAGGAGGCCGAGCGCCTGAGCGGCGGCCGCCTCGGCTACGTCCACATCGCCGGCATGAGCGACTCTTCCTACCGGACGACGTTCGAGGACGTCCTGGGCCGGTACGCCCATAAAGACGGGCTGGTGGTGGATACCCGGTTCAACGGCGGCGGCGACCTGGTGGCCGACCTGGCCATGTTTCTCAGCGGGAAAAAATTCTTCGATTACACGACCGACGACCGGAGCGTCGGCTTCGAGCCCAATTTCCGCTGGACCAAGCCCAGCATCAGCCTGGCCGGGGAGGACAACTACAGCGACGCCCATTGCTACGCCGACACCTATAAGGAGCTCCGCATCGGCAAGCTGGTCGGCATGCCCGTTCCCGGAACCTGCACCTTCGCCGGGTGGGAGATGCTTCCGGAGCCCGGCCTGTTGTGGGGCGTGCCGCCGGTCGGGGTGAAAAATCCGGCCGGCGCTTACCTCGAAAACAAGCAGACCGAGCCCGATATCCTCGTCCGGAACGATTACGACGCGGTCGCCAAGGGAAAGGATCAGCAGCTCGAAGCCGCCGTGGCCGAGCTCATGCGGGAGATCAAATAATTTGTTCTCTTCATTTTATGCGGATATTTCGGCGAAAGACGGCCTCCGCTCCTCGTCCGGTTCTTTACGGACTTTCTCGATTATCTGGCTTGGCTCCGATGAAACTCGCCATCATCCCCTTAACTTTACGGCGACTGGAATGATGGCTCAAACATCATCGTTCGGCTGGCTGCTTCCGAGCCGGCTGCCCAAGCTTGATATCGAGAAAGTCCTAAACCGGACGATGTTCGCTCTGGCCGTCCTTCCCTTCAATATTCTATCCGCATAAAACAGAGAACAAATATTTTCAGCATGAAGAAGAGGCGCGTCGTCCTCAAGCTGTTTCTCGCGCTGGCCGTGGTCGGCGTAGTTCTCTACGCCGCTTTATGGTTCACGCTGCCGGATGTTTCGGACCTGAAGACGAAAAATCCGGAGACCACCTCGCTCATCAAGCAGCGGCAAGCCGAGGCCGGGAAAAAAGCCGCCCCGGTCCGGTTCCGCTGGATCGCCTCCTCCCAGATCCCGGCGTTGATGAAAAGGTGCGTTCTCGTCAGCGAGGACGCGTCCTTTTATGATCACAAGGGCGTCGATTTCGCGGAGCTGCGGAAGTCCATCGAGCGGGACCTCAAGGAAAAGCGCCTGGCCCGGGGCGGAAGCACGATCACTCAGCAACTGGCCAAGAACCTTTACCTGTCCACATCGAAATCGTTCGTCCGCAAGATCCGGGAGCTCCTGATCGCCCGGCGCCTGGAAAAAACCCTGTCCAAGGACCGGATTCTCAACCTGTATCTGAACGTCATCGAATGGGGACCCGGCGTGTACGGCCTCCCGGCCGCCGCCAGGTTCTGGTTCGGAAAAGACCCCGCCGACCTGACCCTCGAGGAGATGATCCGCCTCGCCGCGGTCATCCCCCGGCCCCTGCGGTCCGATCCGCGGAAAAACGACCGCTGGATGCGGTTCAAGGGCCGGTGGATCGCCGACACGCTCCGGACCGTGGGCGCGATCGGAGACGATGAACATGCGGGCCTCGTCCGGGCGTTTGAATAAGGGCAGGCGCTTCTGGAATTTCTCCGGCGATCCGGATAGAATGAGTCCTTAATCTCGAGGAAGGGAAGGAGCGGCCATGGGCGGATTTTTCGGGATCGCGAGCCGGGACGAAAACATTTCCGATCTTTTCTACGGGACGGATTACCACTCCCACCTCGGGACCAAGCGCGGCGGGATCGCCGTCGTCCGGCCCGAGGGACTGGTCAAGACGATCCACAACATCGAGAACACCCAGTTCCGGGCGAAATTCGATCCCGACCTGTCGGGGCTCAAATCGAATCTCGGCATCGGCGTCATCAGCGACTCCGACAATCAGCCGGTCGTCATCCATTCCCATCTCGGGCGGTTCGCCGTCGTCACCGTCGCGGCGGTCAAGAACATGGACGAGCTCGTCCGCCGGGTCTTCCGCGAGCGGCGGATTCATTTCGCCGAATCCATGGGCGGAGGCGTCAATCCCACGGAGCTGGCCGCGGCCCTCATCAACCAGGAGGACACCTTCGAGGCCGGTCTCCGCAACCTCCAGGAGTCGATCGAGGGCTCCTGTTCGGCCCTCGTCCTGACCGACAAGGGCATTTACGCCGCCCGGGACAAGTACGGAAGGACGCCGATCATCGTCGGAACGAAGGCCGGATCCTGGGCCGTGACGATGGAAACCTGCGCCTTCCCGAATCTCGGCTTCGAGGTCGTCCGGGACCTCGGTCCCGGCGAGATCGTCTTCATGACGCCCGAAGGCGTGGAACAGCGGCAGGAGCCGGGCAGCATCCTGCAGATTTGTTCCTTTTTATGGGTCTATTACGGCTTCCCGGCGTCGAGCTATGAAGGGATCAACACCGAGGCGGCCCGTAACCGCTGCGGTGCGGCCCTGGCCCGCCGCTTTCCCGTCCCGATCGATTTCGTCGCCGGCATCCCCGATTCGGGCGTCGGCCACGGAATCGGATTCGCGGCGGAAGCGGGCGTGCCCTTCAAACGCCCCTTCGTCAAGTACACTCCGACCTGGGCCCGCAGCTTCATGCCCCAGAACCAGGACGTCCGGGACCTGGTCGCCCGGATGAAATTGATCCCGATCCGGGAGCTCATCCGGGGGAAGAAATTCCTCTTCTGCGAAGATTCCATCGTCCGGGGAACGCAGCTCAAGGACACGGTCCAGCGTCTCTACGATACCGGAGCCCTGGAAATCCATATGCGCCCGGCCTGCCCGCCGCTCATTTACGGCTGCAAGTTCCTCAATTTTTCCATGTCCCGGTCCGAAATGGATCTGGCCGGCCGCCGGGCCATCCGGGAAATCCGCGGAGACAAAGTCGAAGACATCTCGGACTTCGCCGACGAGGATTCCGACGATTTTCAGAATATGGTCGAACGGATCCGGCGCCGCCTCAATCTGACCACTCTGAAATACCAGCGCCTGGCCGACCTGGTCTCGGCGATCGGCCTGCCCAAGGACCGGCTGTGCACGTACTGCTGGGACGGGGTCGAGGTGAAAAGCCCTTCGCTTCCGTTCGCCTGAGGCCGGTCAGTCCGTTTTCGTTAGATCGCCGCCCCGGGCGATGTTTTCCGCCAGGATTTCGAATTCCCGAACCGTCCGGGCGGAGAGGGCTGCCGGCCGGACGGCGTCATCGAATCCGATGGAACCCGAAAAAACGACCGGGACGCCGAGATATTTCGTCAGGGCGCTTTGGGCCGCGGGCCCGAGCCGGACGTCCTCGCGCGTCTTGACCGCGTTGACGACCAGGTGGAGGCGGAAGGGACGGAGATCGCGGTCCAGGACTGTCCCGAAATGGGGGTAGGCGTCCTTGATGTAATCGATGAGGTCCTTGATGTTGCGGACGCCGTACCGGTCCCGGCGTTCCCAGAGGCGGAGGACGATTTCCTTCAAGCCGTATTTCTTCAAAGAATTCTCGATCCGGCGGAAGAGGACGGCTTTGACGAAGCGATACACGTTCTCAAGGGACGGATTTTCGGGCGAGAGGGCGACGATCATCCTGTCGGCCGCGAGGAACGCGTCCAAGCCGAGGCCGCGGCTTCCCGTGCCCACGTCGACGATGACGTTGCGGGCGTCGAGCCCGGCCAGCTGCCGGAAAAATCGCTGCCGGGCGGCGGAGGAAATTTCTTCCGACGACAGGCCGGGGATGTCGCCCGCGATCAGGGAGAGGGAGGGGATTTCCGTCGGCAAAGCCAGTTCGGCCAGGGCCGCGTCCGTTTCAAAATAATCCGCCAGCGAGCGCGCCGGAAGGTTGAAGCCGAAAACGGCGGAGAGACCGGCTCCCCCCGTGTCCATGTCGACGAGGACCACCCGGCCTTCCCGCCGGGCCAGGACCGCCCCCAATCCGGCGGCCAGGAAGGTTTTGCCTGTCGCGCCCTTGCCCCCGCCGACCGCCCAGATTTCGGCTTTCTTAACGGCTTTTTCGATTGAAGTCATGGCGGTTCGTATTCCCCGGGGATTCCGGAACAAACATAACCAAATCCGGATGGAGCGTCAACCGGGAAATGAGAAGGGAGATGGCTGGGAAGCAAGGATTCGAACCTTGATACCATGATCCAGAGTCATGGGTCCTGCCGTTGGACGACTTCCCAGCAGGAAGGGGGTGAATATACCGGATTTTGCCCGTCTTTTCAAGCCCTTTCGGCCGATTGGGGGGTTGTGATAATATGAGCGCCAGCCATGACCCGAAAACACGCCCTCCGGCTCGCCCTCGTTTTCGCCCTGACGGCCGCCCTCGTTTACTTTTTCGTCAAGAACGTGAATTGGGCGGAAGCCTTCAGATACCTGACCACGAATGTCCAGTGGGGGATGTTCGGCCTGGTCATCCTCCTCACGCCCCTGCATTTTCTGACCCGGTCCTGGCGCTGGAAGATCCTGATGGCCCACGAAAAGCCGGACGTCCGGATGTACAACATGTTCGCGGCCAACGCCGTCGGTTTCACGGTCAGTTATATTTTTCCGGGACGGATCGGGGAGCTCATCAAGCCCGTCTACCTGGCCCGCCGGGAGAAGTGCCGGACCGGTTTCGCCATCGGCACCTGTGTCGTCGAGAGGATCTTCGACGTCTTCACGATGTGCTCTTTTCTGGGCATCTTCCTCCTGGCCCGGCCGCTGTACGTTTCCATTTTCAAAATTCAGGCCGACTATTTGAAAAACCTGACCGTGCTGGGAATCATCGGGGCCGCGGCGGCGACGTTTCTTCTGGCCGTCTGCCTGGGATTCATTTTCTTCAGGGAGAAAGCGATGGCCTTGGTCGGCGCCCTTCTCCGCTTCCGGTTCATCCCGGAACGCTTCCGGGCCAAGGTCCTGGATCTGCTCCACGAATTCATCGACGGTCTGAAATTTTTCCGTTCCTGGAAGACTCTTCTCGCGTATATCGGCCTCTCCTGCGTCGTCTGGCTCGGGATCATCTTCTATTACTGGGTCTTTTTCCTGGCCTTCGACATCCACCTGAACTACTTTTTCCTTTTTCCTTACATCTTCCTGACGGCCGTCGGCGCCTCGATCCCCACTCCGGGGATGGTCGGGGGCTATCACGCGTTCAGCCAGCAGGGCCTGATTCAGCTTTTCGCCATGAACGCGAACGCGGCCAGCGGCCTGACCGTCGTCTTTCATGCCGTTCAATACGTCGTCACCTGCCTGGTGGGGTTCATCATCCTGCGGAAAGACGGGCTGAGCCTGATGCAGATCAGGAGGCTTGGGGAGGCGAAAAACCCATGAAATGTCCGTTTTGCGGCCACGAAGACAGCAAGGTCATCGATTCGCGGGAGAGCAAGAAGGGGATTTCCATCCGGCGGAGGCGCGAGTGCATCTCCTGCGCCCGGCGTTTCACGACCTACGAGAAAATCGAGGAAATTCCTTACATGATCGTCAAGAAGGACGGCTCGCGCCAGCTCTTCGACCGCCAGAAGCTGCTCCGCGGCCTCCTGAAAGCCTGCGAGAAGCGGCCGATCCCGGTGACCAAGTTCGAGGAGATCGTCGAAGAGATCGAATCCCGCCTTCAGGAGCGGCCGGAAAAGGAAATGAAAGCCTCCGAGATCGGCCAGATGGTCATGGACCGGCTCAAGGACCTGGACAAGGTCGCCTACGTCCGCTTCGCCTCGGTCTACCGCGAATTCCGCGACGTGATGGAATTCAAGCAGGAGCTGGAAACCCTCTTAAAGGAAAAATAGCCCGGCCGGCGCGGGGATTTGACAAATGGGGAGCCGGGACGTATTTATGAATTTCTTATAATGAAGCGCATCCATCCGATCATTCGTGTCCGGGCCGCCGCCCCTGAAGCCGGCTCTCCGGACTTGGACGGAGGGTGGATCCCGCGCCTCGACCTGGCCGAGACGGAAAAAGACCTGATCGTGGCCATGGAGGCCTCCGGCCTGGCCGCGGAGGATCTCCAGATCTTCCTCCAATCGAACCGGATCGAGATCAAAGGACGGAAAAGAGAATCGCCCGTCCCGGCGGGAGCGCGCTATCTGCGCCTCGAGCGCGAATACGGGCCGTTCCGCAGGTCCCTGGCCCTGCCCCGGTCGGTCGTCCCGGCCCGGGCCCGGGCCGTCCTGCGCAACGGCATCCTGACGATCGTTCTGCCGAAGCCTCCGGTTTCCCGGACCCGGCGGGTCGTCCCCATTGTGAAGAACACGGAGTGAAACGAATGGCTGAAAAAGATCCGAGCACCGACCGGGTGGACGATATCCCCGAAGCCCGCGACGGCAAGCCCCATATCCCGGTCAAGCTGCCCATCCTTCTGCTGCGCGATATCGTCGTCTTCCCGTACATGATCGTCCCTCTGTTCGTCGGGAGGGAGAAGTCCAAGGCGGCCATCGACGAGTCCCTCTCCTCGCACCGGATGATCCTGCTTCTGACCCAGAAGGACATGGAAACCGAGGATCCCAAGCAGGACGAAGTCTACCGGATGGGCACGGTGGCTATGATCATGCGGATGCTGAAGCTCCCCGACGGGCGGATCCGCATCCTGGCCCAGGGCCTGACCCGGGCGGCCGTCCTCTCCTATGAGGAAGAAAACAACCATTACGTCGCCGAGATTGAGACGATCCCCGAGCCCGAGAATCCGGAAAAAACCCTGGAAAGCGAAGCGTTGGTCCGTAATGTCCGTTCCGGTTTGGAGAAGGCCGCTTCCCTCGGCAAAAGCATCCCTCCAGAGGTTTTGATCATCGCTTCCAACGTCGAGGAACCGGGACGGCTGGCCGACCTGACCGGCGCCAATCTCGAGCTGAAGGTTCCGGACGCCCAGGCGATCCTCGAGACGGTCGATCCGGTCGTCCGGCTCAAGCACGTCTACGAGGCCCTGGCCAAGGAAATCGAGATTCTCGACGTCCAGTCGCGGATCTCGACCGAAGCCAAGGGGGAGATGGACAAACACCAGCGCCAGTATTTCCTCCGCCAGCAGATGAAGGCCATCCAGAAGGAGCTGGGCGAAGGCAACGAGCTTCAGGAAGAGATCAAGCAGTTCCAGGACAAGCTCAAAAAGCTGAAAGTGACCGAGGAGGTCCGGGAGGAAATCGAAAAGAACATCACCCGGCTCTCCCAGATGCATCCCGAGTCGGCCGAGACCACGGTCGTCCGCAATTACCTGGACTGGGTCTTCGCCCTTCCCTGGGCCAAAAGCACGATCGACAACCTCGATCTCAAGAAAGCCAAGGCCATTCTCGACGAGGATCACTACGGCCTGGATAAGGTCAAGGAACGGATCATCGAATACCTGGCGGTGCGGAAGCTGTCCAAGAAGATCAAAGGCCCGATCCTCTGCTTCGTCGGCCCTCCGGGCGTCGGCAAAACTTCGCTTGGGAAATCCATCGCCCGGGCTCTGGGCCGGGAATTCCTCCGCATCTCCCTGGGCGGCGTACGGGACGAGGCCGAGATCCGGGGCCACCGGCGAACGTACGTCGGGGCTTTGCCGGGCCGCATCATCCAGGGCCTGCGGCGGGCCGGGTCCAACAATCCCGTCTTTATGATGGACGAGGTGGACAAGATCGGCGCGGATTACCGCGGCGATCCGTCCTCGGCCCTCCTCGAGGTCCTCGATCCGGAGCAGAACTATTCTTTCCGCGATCACTACCTGGCCGTGCCGTTCGACCTGTCCAAGGTCATGTTCATCACGACGGCCAACCTCCTCGATCCGATCCAGCCTGCCTTCCGCGACCGGATGGAGATCATCACCCTGCCGGGCTACACCGAGGAGGAAAAAATGGAGATCGCCGCCCGGCATCTCGTTCCGAAGCAGATCAAGGAGAACGCCCTCACGGCCAAAGAGATCCAGATCACGCCGGGGGCGGTCCGGACGATCATCTCCCGGTACACCCGCGAAGCCGGAGTGCGGAACCTCGAGCGGGAGATCGCCTCGGTCTGCCGCAAGGTCGCCCGGAAGGTGGCCGAGGACAAGAAAACGCCGAGCAAGATCACCTCCCAGAACATCGAGTCCTACCTGGGGCCGCCGAAGATCTTCAAGGACATCCTTCAGGAGCGCAACCGGGTGGGGGTGGCCACGGGCGTGGCCTGGACGGAGACGGGCGGGGAGGTGCTGTTCGTCGAGGCCCTGAAAATGAAAGGCAAGGGCGGCCTGATGCTGACCGGGCTTCTGGGCGACGTCATGAAGGAGTCGGCCCAGGCGGCCCTCAGCTATGCCCGGGTCCACACCAAGGATTTGAAGATCGACGAGCGGATTTTCGGGGCCAACGACTTCCACGTCCATATCCCCGAGGGGGCGATTCCCAAGGACGGCCCGTCGGCCGGAATCACCATCGCCACGGCCCTGATCTCGCTGTGCACGAACCGGGGCATCCGCTGGGACACCGCCATGACCGGAGAGATCACCCTTCAGGGCAACGTGCTTCCGATCGGCGGGGTCAAAGAGAAGGTCCTGGCCGCTCAACGGGCCGGGGTGAAGCGGATGATCCTGCCGGCGCCGAATAAAAAGGACTTGATCGACATCCCCCGCCTGGTGAAAAAGGACATGGAGTTCATCTTCGTCGAAGATATCCGCCAGGTCCTCGACGCGGCCCTGGTGCCGAAAAAGCGCCGCCCGGCCTGATTATTTGAAGAGGAACGATCCGACGAAGGCGAATTCCGCCGGTCCGGTCTGAACGACCGGCGCGTCGTCCGACGGCCATTCGACGAGCAGCCCGCCCATCTCGGTCCGGATCGTGACCGTCCGGTCGACCAGGCCCTTGACGATCGCGGCCACCGCGGCCGCGGCCGCTCCGCTCCCGGACGAGAGCGTCTCGCCGACGCCCCGTTCCCAGAAAAAGACCTCGATCTCGCTCCGGCTCCGCACCCGGATGAACTCGATGTTCGTCCGGCGGGGGAAGAACGGATGGGATTCGATCTCCCGGCCCAGCTCGTGCCATTCGAAGCGGCCCGGGAAACGGTCGATGAAGACTTCGCAGTGGGGATTGCCGATGGAGACGACCGTCACCGGAAAGACTTTGCCGGTGATCATGAGGGGATAGTCCACGATCCGGTCGTGGACGCGCCCGTCGTCGAAGGGGATGTCGGCCGAGGCGAACTTCGGCACGCCCATGTCGGTCTTCAGGAGAAACCCGTTTTCCGTGCGCCGGACGAGCTGGCAGGTCCGCTCGCCCGTCGCCGTCTGGAAACGGATGACCGGCGGATCGATTTTCTGCTGGGAATAGAGATAAGCCGCGGCGCAACGGAGGCCGTTGCCGGAGATTTCGGCCTCCGAGCCGTCGGCGTTGAAGATCCGGAAGCTCGCCTCGCCCTTGGCTTTGTCGACCACCCGGACGAGCAGGATGCCGTCGGCTCCGACGCCGGTGTGCCGCTCGCATAACCGGTGGGCCAGGTCGCCGGGCTCCTCGAGGATCGCGACCTCGTCGGGATCGACGATCAGGAAATCGTTGCCCAGGGCGTGGAACTTGGTGAATTTCATCGTCAGTCGGTGAGACGGAGAGTCAGAAGGAACTCATTGGCCTGGCCGCCGTCGTCCTCCCGCCGGACGGCCAGAAGGAGGGCGTCGCCCGCCTTCAGCGGCTTGAGCATGGCTTTCCATTGGTCCAAGGTGTTCATTTTCTGCCGGTTGGCTTCGACGATGATGTCGCCGCGCTGCAGGCCGCGGCGTTCGGCCGCGCTCCCGGGGGCCACTTCAAGGATCAACAGGCCGGACTCGGTTTTCAGGCCGTAGCGGCGGGCCGATGCCGGGGTCAGCGGCTCGAGGGTCAAGCCGACATTCCGCTCGGTTTTTTCCGCCGGGGCCTTGGGGATTTCCTCGTTCGTCAGCTCGATGACCGTCGTTTTCACGGTCATCTCCTTGCCGTCGCGGACAAAGGCGATTTCGACCGGGCTGCCGGGGGCCATGTCGGAGATCTTGAGGCGCAGATCGTTGGAGTTGGAGATGGGCTGGCCGTTGACGGCGACGATGACGTCGTACCGCTTCAGGCCGGCCTTGTCGGCCGGCGTTCCGGCTTCGACTTCATTGATCACGGCGCCCTTGCGGTCCTTCAGGTTGAGGGCTTTCTGCATGTCCTGATCGATCGACCGGGACATGATCGAAACTCCCAGCCGGCTGCGGACGACCCGGCCTTTCTCCTTCAGCTGGATGACCACTTTTTTCGCCATCGACGACGGGATGGCGAAGCCGATGCCGATGTTGCCGCCCGAAGGCGTGAGGATGTTGCTGTTGATGCCGATGACCTCGCCCCGGAGGTTGACCAGCGGCCCGCCGGAGTTGCCCCGGTTGATGGCCGCGTCCGTTTGAATGAAGTCCTCGTAGCTCGTGCGGTCCCCGAGGCCCAGTTGACGCCCTTTGGCGCTGATGATGCCGGCCGTGACCGTATGTTCCATTCCGAGAGGGTTGCCGATGGCCAGGACCCACTCGCCGACTTTCATCTCCGTGGAATCGCCCAGCTCGGCGAAGGGAAAGGTTTTTCCTTCGACCTTGATCAGAGCGACGTCCGTGGCCGGGTCGGTGCCGATGACTTTCGCTTCATATTCGTCGCCGCCGACGGTGTAAACCGTGACTTTCTTGGCTTTTTCAACGATGTGGTTGTTGGTCAGGAGATATCCGTCGGGGGAGATGAAGAATCCCGTCCCTTGGACCATGACCGGCGTTTCCTGGGGGGTTCCGCCGCGCGGGCGCTGCTGCTGGGGATTGCCGAAGAAGCGGTCCCAGAAATCGTCGAAGCTGTCCTGCCCGGTCATCGCCTGCTCAACCCGCTCGGCGTCGATGCGGACGACGGTAGGCCCTATTTTTTCGGAGATGGCGACGAAATCGAGGTCGGGCCGAAGCTGCGGCGTTTCGGCGAACAGGCTCGTGCCGGGGGATTCGGCCGGCTTGGCCAGGACGCTTTTCGCTCCCGGTTTCTGATCCGGCATATAGACAAAGATGTATCCCGCCAGCATGATGCCCAGCAGGAAAGCGCCGAGGGCGATCCAGACTGTTTTTTTCATTGAAAGATCCTCCAGCGAATTCTGTCTTTTCCGCGATTTCTTAAAGAATATTGATAGCATATTCGTTCTTCGGAATCAATCCGCCCTTCGGCAACTTCCGCATTCCCAAGGCTTTAGCCGCGGGCCGGGGAGGAAGAAAGGGCGGCCTTTCCGTATTCTCAATATATAAAAACGATCGGGATCATCGCCTCGTTGCATTTTCCTCCGGCCCCGGCTATCATTCCGAGGATGAAAAAAGGCCGGCTGATCGTCTTCGAAGGCATCGACGGGGCGGGCAAGTCCACCCAGGCCCGGATGCTCGTCCGCAAGCTGCGGGCCCGGGGCTGCGGCGTCGTTTCCCTGCGGGAACCGACCCGGGGCCGGTTCGGCCGGGAGCTCCGGGCGAAAGCGAAGACCGCCGGTTCTCTCACTCCGGAGGAGGAGCTCGCCCTCTTCATGAAAGACCGGCGGGAAAACGTCGCCGGACATATCCGCCCGGCCCTCCGGGAGGGAAAGACGGTCGTCCTCGACCGGTATTATTTTTCGACGATCGCCTATCAGGGGGCCAAGGGCCTCGATCCGGAGAAGATCCGGGCGGCCAACGAGCGTTTCGCGCCGAAGCCCGACCTCGTCTTCATCCTGGACCTCGGTCCGGCGGCGGGGCTCTCCCGGATCGCCGGAAGAAAATCCCGGGATTTGCTCTTCGAGCGCGAAGGCTATCTCCGGCGGGTCCGCCGCCTCTTCCAGTCCTTCAAGGGCCCGCGGTTCGTCCGCCTCGACGGCCGCGAGGACAAACGCGCCTTGGGCCGGGAGATCCTGGCCCGGACGCTGGCCGTCCTTGGAAAATGATCCGCCATGACAAGTCAAAAAGGATATAACATCAAGCTCCGGAAAATGCCGAAAGGCCGCATCCTGAAAATCATTCTCGGCGCAATCTTCATCGGATCCGCAATCCTCCTGGGGGCGATTTTCGGGACGTTCGTCGCCGTCCGTAAAACCCTTCCGGACCTGTCCAAGCTGGAATTCGGGGAGCCGGCCCTTTCGACCAAAATCGTGGACGATCGGGGCGAGGTCGTCCGGGAAATCGGGACGGAGAAGCGGACGATCGTCGGTTACGACCAGATCCCGGTTATCCTGCGCGACGCGATCCTGGCGACCGAGGATCCCCATTTCTTCAAGCACCACGGCGTCGACGTGCGGGGCATCATCCGGTCCGTCAAGGAAAACGCCCTGAATATTTTTCGCCGCCGCAAGCTCCACGGCGGGAGCACGATCACCCAGCAGGTGGCCCGGAAGCTGTTTCTCCATCCTCTCCAGACGCTCCAGCGCAAATTTGCCGAGTGGTACGTTTCGATCCAGCTCGAAAAGCGGTATTCGAAGGAGCGCATCTTCGAGATGTACTGCAACCAGTTCGAGCTCGGGGGCGGGATTTTCGGGATTGAAGCCGCCGCCCGGCATTATTTCGGGAAATCCATCGGCGACCTGACCCTGGAAGAATCGGCGCTCATCGCCGGGCTTTACCGTGGCCCGTCCATGTATTCGCCCTACAAGAATCCGAACCTGGCCCTCGAACGGCGCAACCATGTCCTGCGGAGGATGGAGGAGGAAGGCTATATCACCCCGGCCCGGGCGGCCGAAGGCCGCAAGACGCCGATCACCGTCTTGGCGGCCGGGCAGGAGGATTATGATTTCGGCGGATATTTTTTCGACGAAGTCCGCCGGGCGATCGTCGACAAATACGGGGAGGACGCCCTCTCCCAGGACGGTTTGAAGGTGACGACCACCCTCAATGCGGCCTGGCAGAAGTTCGCCGACGAGGCCGTCCCCGCCGGCCTCCGCCGCATCGACAAGCGGCGCGGTTGGCGCCGGGACAAGCCGAATCTGCTTGCGGATGAAGCTTTCCGGGCTTCGGGCCGGACTCTGGAAACCTACCGGCTGAAGTCCTGGGTGACTCCGCGGCTCGAGGCGGGGGACAACGAGGAAGGCATCGTCCTGGAAGCCGGGGCGAAGGAAGCCCGGGTCAGAGTCAAGGATTACGCCGTCCGCCTCACCAACGAGGGGGCCTCTTGGGCCGTGCCCGGCGGAACCTTGTCGGTGATCCTCAAGCGGGGCGACGTCATTCAGGTCAAGATCAAATCAAGGGATGAGCAGCGCAAGGAAGCTGTGGCGACTCTGGAACAGGAACCGCTGGCCCAGGCCGCCCTGGTGGCCATCGATCCCCGGACAGGCCAGATCAAGGCGATGGTCGGCGGCTCATCGTTCCGCAAGACGCAGCTCAACCGGGCGACGCAGACGGCCCGCCAGGCGGGCTCGTCGATGAAGCCGTACATCTATACCGCCGCTCTGGAGCACGGATTCACGGCCGCCAGCCGGATCGTCGACGAGCCGACGGATTTCAAGGATCCCTGGTCGGGAGCGACCTGGACGCCGCGCAACTACGACCGGAAATACAAGGGAACCATCACCTTGCGGACCGGCCTGGAGGAATCGCGGAACGTCGTCACCGCGAAGATCCTGGACAGCATCTCTCCCCAGGTCGGGGTCGATTACTGCAAGAGGTTCGGCTTGACGACGACGATCTATCCCTATCTTTCGCTGGCTCTGGGAACGTTCGAAGTCAATCTGGTGGAGATGACCTCGGCGTACGGCGTTTTCCCCAACAAAGGCATCCGGATCCGGCCCTATTTCATCAGCCGGGTCGAGGACCGCGACGGCAATCTTCTGGAGGAAAACGCCCTTCAGGCCGAGGAAGTCATTTCTCCGCAGACGGCGTACCTCATGACCAACCTGCTGGAGGGAGTCATCCAGCGCGGGACCGGCGTCGCGGCAAGCATTTTTTTAAACGATACCGCCCTGGGCGGCAAAACTGGAACCACGGACAATTATTCCGACGCCTGGTTCATCGGCTTCTCCCCGTCTCTGTGCGTCGGCGTCTGGGTGGGGAAGGACGACAACACTCCCCTCGGCCCCAAGGAAGAAGGCGCCCGGGCGGCCCTCCCCATCTGGATGGATTTCATGGGGCAGGTCATCGAGGATGAAAAAGCCCGGGCCGAGGAAGCCGGGACGGAATTCCTTCCGGAGGAATTCGAGGCCCCGGAGAGCATCCGTTTCGTCGCGATCGACCGCAAGACGGGCCTGCTGGCCACGTCCATCTGCAAATGGCGGTTCATGGAGGCGTTCCAGGAGGGAACGGAACCGTCCCGCCTCTGTTCGATGCTGGATCACATCGCGACGCTCGACTACGCCGGAACGTCGGAAGCCAGCGAAGGGCGCTAGCTACTTCTTGCGGACGGTTCCCGAAGATTTGTTTCCCGAGGAACCGCTGCGGGTCGAGGACCCGGATTTCCGCGAGGACGAGGAGCTCCGGCTCGAGCTCGAAGACGATTTCGAAACGGACGTCCGCGAGGACGATCCGGATATGATTTTGCCCGCGTCTTTAAAAACCCGGTAGAACCTGTCCATCAGCGAACCGGAGGATTTGATCCGGGTTCCGCTGTTCTCCCGGGCGATCCGCGACGGAAAGCCGATCATTCCGGACGCGTCGCCGCCGCTGCTTTTGCGGATGCGGCGCTCCGTGGAGCCGCCGGACGGCGCGCCCGCGGCTTCGGCGGAGCGCTTCTCGATCCGGACCGGTCCGCTCTCTTCGCCGGACCGCGGCCGGTCGGCCGAACGGATCAGCCGGGGCGTTGCGGGAGGATTCGCGCCGGAATCGCGGGTCAGCGAGGCCTCGTTTTTCCGGATCACGAAGCGGCCGTTGTCGCGGAGGGATTCGAGGCGAAGGGAGCCGCCCCCGGCGGGACGGACGTTGGGAGTCGCGGCGGTCAGGTTGATCCGGCCCATGGTCCGCATGTCCGCGGCTTTCAGGGATACCTGCCGGACGTCGGGGCTCTGGAGCTGATCTTTACGCACGATCGTCAGGGCGCGCGAGTCGTGAGGATAGTCGCCGTCCCAGCCATGGCCCCAGTAATGGCCGTCGTAGATGACGCCGGGGTAGCCCCACCAGCTCATCGGCGCCCAACCGAAATAATAATCATCCCACCACCACGAGACCCAGGCCGGGCCCCAGCCGGACATCGGGATCCAATACCAGCCGGTGAAGGGATCCCATTGCCAGCGTCCGTAATGATACGTGCACCAGCCCCACGGCTCGTCGGGCACCCAGCACCAGCCGGCCGGGTGCAGCCAGGACCAGTGGCCCCAAGAATACGGGCGCCAATCGACCGCCATCCCCGCCGGGACCCAGACGGGCCCGAACGGATCGACTTCGACCCAGCGCCCGTTTTCATCGAGGACGGATTCGTACTCGGTGATTTCGGCGGGAAGGCGGCTTTTGTCGGAGGCCTGTTTCACCAGGGCGGCCCGTTCGCCGTTCCAGCGATCGAAGGCGTCCTCGGCCAGGCCGAAAAAGGCCGTCGGCCGGCCGTTGAAGCGGCCGTCGGCCGCCGACAGCCGCTGGCCGTCTTTGATGAGGATCGAACCCTCCTCGGCCGCCGCTTCGACCAGGCCCGAATAAACGGAAATCTCCACCCGGCCGTCTTCGGAGACGTCGATCCGATACCGGCCCTTCTCAAGGAAATAGAAGGTCGCTCCGGGCGTCAGGACTTCCACGTCTTTTTCCCGGGCCAGGGAGCCGAGATCCAGGATGACGTTTCCCGACCAATGGCGGAGGCGGAGGAGCGGGTCGCCCTCGCGGGGGAGGGTTTGAATGTCGATCTTGGTCCGTTCATCGATCCGGGCGAAATTATAGCCGCCGAAGGCGATTTCCGCCCGGCCGTCGTCCGTTCCGAGCCGGTCTCCTTCGCCGATCGGCGTGTTGAGCGTCGTTTCTTCAAAGCCCAGCTCCGTAGCGCGCTGGAGGTAAACCCGGCCGCTGACGTAGCTGAGATGGGCGACGGAGAACTCGGCGGCGGACGCCGGCGAGCCGTTCGGATCTGGGGAAACGGCTTCCTGGCCGAATGCCCCGACAGCCAGGGCCAAAACCGCGGCGGCGACAAGCGCTTTCTTGCTCATGGACGTTCTCCTTGCAACCGAAAATTATGCAAGAAACATACCAGCCGCTCTCCCCTGGAAACCCCTTTTTCCAGAGGGATTTTCGTCCTGAGATAAGGACGGGGTGTCCTCGAAATGGGACTTCCGGGAACAAGACCCCTATAAGGGCCAGAACGAGCGCTGGACGTCGATGACAGGGGTGATTTCCTTCTGGGTGGCGATGGAAATGTCCGCCCGGATCGGAGGGTCCGGCCGGGCTCCCGCCAGCCGCCGGAGGACCTGTTTGACCGACTGGGCCTGGCCCTCGATGTTGTATCCCCCTTCAAGGACCAGCAGGAGGCGGCCGCCGCACAATCGCCCGGCCAGGTCGGCGACGATGCCGGCCAGCCCGGCAAACCCCTCCACGCCCACGCCCATTCCTCCCAGGGGATCCCCCGAAAAAATGTCAAAACCGGAGGAAACAAGGATGAATTCCGGCTCGAACGCCTCGGCGATCGGGCCGAGGAGATGGCGGTAGATGAACAGGAAATCTCCGTCCGTTTTTCCCGCCGACAACGGGACGTTGACCGTGAATCCGCGGCCTTCGTCCGCGCCGATTTCATCCCAATGGCCGCCTCCCGGGAAAAACGGCGAACGATGGGTCGAGAAGAACAGGACGTCGCGGCGGGAATAAAACGCCTGCTGGGTTCCGTTGCCGTGATGGACGTCCCAGTCGGCGATGAGGACGCGCCGCAGGCCCCGGGCCCGGACGAGATGCTCGGCGGCGACGGCGACGTTGTTGAAGAGACAGAAGCCCTTGGCCCGGCTCCGCTCGGCGTGATGGCCGGGCGGGCGGACGAGGGCGAAGGCATTGCGGTCCGATCCGGCCAGGACGAAATCCGCGGCTTCGATCGTCCCCCCGGCGGCTAATAAGGCGGCGTCATACGACAGGGACGACGTCGACGTGTCGCCGTCGAGGACGACATAAGGACGCCCCCGGGTGTGCGAGAGAAAGTCGATGTATTCGGGAGCGTGAACCCGGGCGAGCTCCTCGATCGAGGCCGGCCGGGCTTCGATCCGGGCGAGCGGCGCGTCCAGCCCTTCGTCGAGGACGGCGGCGATGGCTTCCAGCCGCTCGGGGCACTCGACGTGCCCGGGACCCATGAAATGATCGTTGAAGCGCTCGTCCCGGACGACTCCCGTGACCATCCGCTATTTGGCCGGGGCCTTGGGCGGGAAGAACTTCTCCAGCGTTTTTTGGTCCGGTTTCGGCGTCAGGAGCGAGACGATGACCAGGCTGCCGATCGAGGCGATCAGGGCCGGATAGATCAGCGGAATGCCCCAGGGATCGCCGTCGGGGACTTTCGCTGCGGGAAGGACCTTGGTCATGATGAAGAAGAAGACGCAGACGACCGTGCCGCTGATGATCGAAGCCAGGCCGCCGGCTTTGGTCGTCCGCTTCCAGACCAGGGCCGCGAGCAAGGCGGGCGTGACCGCCGCCCCGTAGATCGTATAAGCGAACAGGCTCGTCTCGAGGATGCTCTTCATCTGGGTGGCCATCAGGAAAGCCAGGACGCCGATGACGACGATGAGGACCTTCTGCATGGCGACCAGGTTTTTGCCTGCGACGTCCTTCTTCATGAACCGCTGGTAGATGTCGCGCATGATCGTCGTCGTCGGGGAAAGGAGGTAGTTCATCCCGGTGGAGATGACCACGGCGCAGGCCGCGCCCAAAAGGAGAATGCCGACCGGGGCGGGCACGAGGCTGCGGGCCGCCATCAGCACGACTTTGCCTCCCTGCTTGGGAATGCTGAGGTCGATCTGCCCCTGGAGCTTGCTGAAGGCGAAGACGGCGATGATCACGACGACGGACTCGACGAAGATCGTCCCCAGGACCCACCAGATGACCGATTTGCGGGCGTCCTTGGCCGACTTGGCGCTGAAGAACTTCTGGTACATGCTCTGCACGCCCAGAAGGAGGAACAAGGTCGAGAGGAAGTAGCCGAACGCCTTGAGGAAGGGATGGGCCCCGAACTGGCTGTTGACGACGGAGAAATATCCTTGGGGCAAGGCCGCCTGGGCCGCGTGAAGGCCGCCGGCCGCCGACACGACGAAAGGAACGGCGAGCAAACAGGCCAGGACGATAATGATCCCGTTGGGCAGGTCGGTGTAGGCGATGGCGATCATGCCGCCGATGGCCGTGAACAGGATGACGAACGTCGCCGCGATCAGGGTGCCCGCCGCTTCGCTGATTTTGCCGTCAGTGACGACGTTGAGGATGAAGCCGCCGGCGACGAACTGGTAGGAGACGATCGTGACGAAGGAGAGGATCAAGGCGAACGCTCCGAAGAGGCGGGCGGCGGGACCGTAGCGGACTTCGAGGATGTCCCCGATCGTGAATTGTCCGAAATTATGGATTTTCCCGGCGAGGAAATAGATGATGACGATCCCGACCCAGGCGCCGGCCGACAGCCAGATGGCCGACATGCCGGCTTTGGCCGAAAATTCCGCGCCGCTGATGAACGTGCCGGAGCCGATCCAGGTGCAGATCAGGGTGAAGACCATGACCTGCCAGCTCAGGCTTCGTCCGGCGACTTGAAAGTCTTCCTGGCTTTTGATCTTCCGGGCCCGGATGAAGTTCATCCCGGTCAGGACGATCAGGTAGCCGAGAATGATATAGAGATAAAGAGACATGTCGCCTCCTCCCAAAAGAAGGATCTCGCGTCCGGGCCGGAATCAGGCCGAGGCCGAGCCGGCCGGCGCCAAGAAAAATCCATTATGCCTGAAGTCAATCTTGATGTCTAGAATATTTGAGGCGAAGGAAAACGAAGCCCATGATCAGGAGTCTTTTCAGGTCGCCCCAGGTCCGGACGTGCTTCAGGGCTTGGGGGGCTTTCCGGATCGGGGACGTTTTGCCGGAGCTGCGGGACCAGCGCAGGACGAGCTCGCAGACCTGGGGCCAGGTCAGCTTGTCGATGAACAAAGGAACGTCGCCCTGGGCCAGCGGCAAGGTGACGACGCCCCGGCGGTGGCGCCTGGTCCAGGTGAATCCCGGAGGAAGGACGCCGTTTTCCCGGGCGAGCTTTTCCAGCGGCGTTCCCGGATAGACGTGAAGGATGGCGACCGAGGTTTGAATCCGGCCGCGGTACCGCTCGATGAGGCCGATCGTCGCCTGGGCTTCCTCCCACGTTTCGGTCGGATGGCTGAAAATCATGAAAATGTTGGCGATGATCCCCAGCTCGAGACACCAGTCGGTCAGGCGGAAAAAATCGGCCATGTCGAGCTGCTTGCCGATGACCTCCTGCCGGACCCGGTCCGATCCGGCCTCCAGGCCGTAGGACAGGTAATACAGGCCGGCCGCTTTCATCTTTTCGAGCAGCTCCCGGCTCATGATGTCGAGCCGGACATCGCACATGAAGCGGACGTTGAGGCCGCGGGTGATCATCAGATCGCAGAGGGAATCGGCCCGCTTGGGGCTGGCGTTGAACGTGTCGTCGTAAAAAAAGACCGCTTCGATCCCGTAGCGTTCTTTGAGATGTTCGATTTCCCGGACGACATTTTCCGGGCTCCGCATCCGGACATGGCGGCCCCAGTTGATCGGCGTGGCGCAGAAGTTGCAGTTGAAGGGGCAGCCCCGGCTGGTCATGATGCTGGCCGCGGGCAGGAGGCCGCGCCCGGGGATGTCGAGCTTGAAATTGTATTTTTCGTAAGGGATGAGATGATAGGCGGGGAAGGGCAGGGCATCGAGGTCGGCGATGGGCGGCCGGGCCGGATTGGCCGTGACTTTCCCGTCCTTGCGGAAGACCACGCCGCGGACGCCGTCGAAAATCCCGACGTCGGCTCCGGGCGTCCAGACGCGGCAGATCTCGCGCATGGTCTCTTCGCCCTCGCCCCGGACGACGAGGTCGAGCTCCGGAATGTGTTCCAGGCAATCCTCGGTGGCCATGGAGGCATGCGGCCCGCCCAGGATCGTCAGGGTACGGGGATGGGCTTTCTTAGCCAGCCGAATGAGACGGAAGCTTTGAAAGCGGTTTTCGGTCGTGATCGTCACCCCGACGATATCGGGCTTGTCGGCCCGGATCTTGCGGGCGATGTCCGCCCAGCTCATTTTCAGCACGTCCGCCGGGACGATCTCGACGGCGACGCCGTCCCGTTCCAGGACGGCCCCGATGGACAGCAGGCCCAGCGGAGGGACCGAAGATCCCTTCGACCAGCGCTCGGCGAAATATCCGCCGGGCGAAACGTAGAGCTGGACTCTCATGGCGGTATCAGGCGCCGGGTTCGGACTCCGCCTTGCGGTCGAACTTCATGGAAAAGACCCGGGTGACGTTGGGTTCCTCCATGGTCGTGCCGTAGATGTAATCGGCCACTTCCATGGTCTTGTAGTTGTGGGTGATGATGATGAACTGGGTCTCGCCCTTGATCGTCTTCATCAGGTCCAGGAAGCGGACGAGATTGGCCTCGTCCAAGGCGGCGTCGATTTCGTCGAGAATACAGAAGGGGGTCGGCTTGAAGCGGAAGAGGGCGAAGAGGAAGGCCAGGCTGGTCAGCGATTTTTCCCCGCCCGAGAGCAAGCCCATGTTGGTCACCTTTTTCCCGGGGGGCTGGGCGACGACTTCGACGCCGCTTTCCAGCGGGTTGGCCTCGTCGACGAGCCGGACCTCGGCCGCGCCGCCCTTGAACAGGGCGATGAACAACTCCTGGAAATATTTGTTGATTTCGACCAGGGCGGCGGTGAAGCGGTCCCGGCTTTCCCCGTCGATCTGGGTGATGGCTTCCTTCGTCTGGGCGATCGAGGAGCGCAAGTCGTTGCGCTGGGCGACGAGGAAGTCGTAGCGTTCCTTCTGCTGGACGTATTCCTCCTCGGCCATCAGGTTGACCGCCTTATACTTGATCAGGTCTTCCTTGGCGCTTTCGAGCTCCGCCTCGATTTCGGCCGACGAGGGGGCCTCCACTCCATCCTCCGGCGGCGGCAGCGGTTCGGCCTTGACTTCCTGGAGGGTCTTTTTCAATTCCGTCCAGCAGGATTCCTCGAGGTTGACCATGTCGCGCTCGATTTCCGCCTTGCGGACTTCCCAGGACATCCGCTCGTCCTTCAACCGGTCGTAATCGGTCCGCAGGGCGGAGAGCGAGGCCTCGGCGGTTTCGAGATCCGTGCGGAGCGTTTCGAGCCGGGATTCGCCCTCGGCCAGGGATTTTTCCCGTTCCTCCTTGCGGACGCGGAGGGCGGCGATCTTTTCGCCGTATTCCGCTGCGGCCGTCCGGATGCGGTCTTCTTCTTCCACCGAGGCCCGGATGCTTTCCTGGAGGGCGGCGATCTTGGACTGGGACGCGTCCTTTCTCTGGACCATCGCCGCGAGCAGGGTCCCCAGGCTCTGAATTTTCGTTTCGAGAACGTTGATTTCCCCCCGGACCGTGGCCAGGCGGGTCGACTCCGCGTTCTGCCTGTCCTGGTGAAGGGCGAGCTCGCGGCCGACGGCTTCCGATTGCGCCTCGAGGGAGCTCTTTTCCTCGCCGAGACGATCGACCAGGGCGGTCTGGGCTTCAGCCCGTTCCTTCAGCTCCGAGCGGTCCATTTCCAGGATTTCGAGCTCATGGGCGAAAAGGGCGACGTCCTCGTTCCATTTGCTCCGTTCGGCTTCGGCCAGGCTGAATTCCTTGTCGATCTGGACGAGGTCCTTCTCCAGGCCGGCCAGACGGACCGTCGCGTTGCTGATCCGGTCTTCGTGGTCCTGCCGTTCGGCCTTGCGCTCTTCCAGGGAGCGGGCGACGGGGGCGATTTCCTCGTCGCGCCGGGCCAAGGCCCGGCCGAGATCGCGGATTTCCTGATGCAGGCCGAAGAGCCCTTCCTTTCGGGGACCGAGCACCAGAAGTCCCGAGGAGGACAGCGTGTCTCCGTTTTGGGCGACAAAATTCAGCCGGGGCCGGCGGAGCCACAACCGGACGGCGGTCCGGATATCGTCCACGACGACGGCGTCCCGCAGCGCCGGCAGGCCGTGGGGAAGGCGGGCGCCCGGGCGCAGGCGGGCTTTCAGGGTTCCGAGGACCCCGGCTTCGTCCAGCACCCCGTCCGCGTCCCGGCTTTCCGCCGCGTCATGGAGGAGAAGGAACCGGCCTTTCAATTCCGGCATTCCCAGCCGGTCGAGAATGTCTTCGGGACGGACGACGGAGGCCCGGGATTCGTCCTTCCAGAAAACGTCGATCAGGGCGGCGTCGGCCGCATCCGTTTCGACCAGCTCGGCGAGCAAGCCGACGGCGCCTTCCACGGGAGTGGTTTCCGCGGAATCCCGTTCCTTGACCGCGATTTTTTCAAGGGCCTGGAGATGGTGGGCGTCGGTATCGCGGAGGGCCTGAAGGTCGCGGACCTGCGTTTCCAGGCCGGTGATGGCTTCCTCGATCTCGGCGCTTCGGCCGCGGAGGCCGGCGAGGCTTTCGCGGAGGGCGCGGATCTCTTCCCGGACGGCGTCCCGGCGGGCGTCGAATTCGCCCAGGGCCGCGGCTTTGCTTTCGATCTGGCCGCGGGTTTCGGTCTCGCGGACGCGCAGCTTTTCCTCCTGCCGGCGGAGAAGCTCGAGCTCCTTTTCGATTTTGGCCGCCTCATTGCGGGCGGCCGTCCATTCGGCCAGCTTCTGAAGGTGATCGGCCCGGAGGCCCTCGTTTCTTTCAATCAGGGGAGCCAGAGCGGCCGCCGTTTCGGACAGGATCCGTTCGAAGGATTCGGCCGCGTCTTTTTTCCCGGCCAGCTCGGCCGTCCGGTCCTGCTCGTCGTCCCCGGCCCGGGAGAATTCCTCCTCCAGGCCCAGGATTTCCCGCATCCGCTCGTCGGCGTCGGCCGCGGCCTTGAGCCGCGTTTCGGCGAGGTATTCCCCGCGCCGCGTTTCCCGTTCCTGCTCGCCCTCCAGCCGGGCGATCTGGGACAGGATCGAGTACAGCTCTTCTTTTCCGTCCTTGAGGGACTGCTCCAGCTCCCAGACGTCCTTGCGTTTCTGATTGATGGCCCGATCGCCGGAGGCCAGCTCCGCCTGCTGCTCGCGCTCCCTGGCCGCTGCCTCTTCGTGGCGGGTTTGAACGTCGGCCTGGCCGGACGCCAACAGGGCGCTTTTCAGGCGGAAATGGAGCGAGGTCAGCTCCCGGATGCGCTCCCGGAGGCGGCGGTAGCGCTCGGCCGCGCCGGCCTGCCGGGCCAGCGAATTTTTCGCCTTGGAAACCTCGGCGATGATGTCTTCCAGGCGGGTCAGGTTCTGCTCGGAGTCCTCGAGCTTGTTCTCGGCCTGCCGTTTCTTGTCTTTGTAGAAGGCCGTTCCGGCGGCTTCCTCGATCAAGGCCCGCTTCTCGGTCGGCTTGGAGGTGACAAACGTCCCGATGGCTCCCTGCTCGATGACGAAATAGCGGTTTTCCGAAATCGCCTTTTTCCAGAGCTCGTCCTGGATGTCCTTGAGCCGGACGACCTTTCCGTCGAGACGGTATTCGGATTCCCCGGTCCGGAAGACGCGATGGTTGATGACCATCTCGTCTTCGGTGTTCTGGAGGACGAGCGAGACGTCGGCCATTCCCATGGGCGGGCGCTGTGCCGTACCGGAGAAAACGGCGTCGTCGATTTTTTCGCCGCGGACGGACCGGACGCGCTGGCCGCCGAGGACCCACTGGATCGCTTCGACGATGTTGCTCTTTCCCGTGCCGTTGGGGCCGATGATGATCGTGATCCCGGGGTTGAAGACGATTTTCGTCCGGTCCGGGAACGTCTTGAATCCTTGCAGCTCGAGTCTCTTGATGAACATGGATGATCTTTCAGGGCAGTATTGTAGCCAAATCGGCCTCTCTTGGAAAGGGAAAAGCCGTCTTGAAAAACGCCGGGGATTATGTCAGAGTAAAGACACCATGGAAGACGATAAGAGGAAATACCTCCGCTTCGAGTGCCTGATCCCGATCGATCTGATGGAAGTCGACGATCCGGAGGCGGACCGCAAGAAAGCCCTGATCGACAACGTCTCCCGGGAAGGCATCCGTCTCATTTTCGATTTCGGCCGGGCGTTCCGCGAAGGCGACAAAGTCAGTTTCCAGATCCAGAATCCCGACCGGAAAAAAACCTGCCGGCTGAACGGGGAAGTCATCTGGGCCAAGCCCCTCGGCAAGAAGATGGAAGTCGGATTGCGGATCAAGAACATGGAGCGGGGTTCCAAATCCGAGCTTCTGGATATGGGTTATAACGCCTGGCGGAAACACCAGAAAGAAAACGAGAAAAACCGGGACAAGAAATAGTTCCCGGTTTCACCCCCTCCGGCTCCGGCGGAAAAAGCCCCTCGCCTTCGATCCCGAGTCGTCAACCGCGGCCGCTTTTTGAAAACGGCCGCATCCCCGCTTCCCAAATTAATAATATTTCCTTTCCTGTCAATACTTTTTGCAGAAATGTCGCTTTTTGCCGCTTTATGCCGCTATCCTGAGCTGGAAACTGTTTATTAATCACGCATCTCATGTCCGTTTTCTAAATGATCGAAGCGAATTATCCGGCATCCCTCCAAGGCAATATCGTATTGGATTCGCTCAAGAACCTTAAGGCACTGTTCATTTGCGGCCATTTGTGACCCTGATCTCCTACATGTCCGTCTCCTCACGAAGGGACATTTCGGCTCGGCGCTCGCATTTGGAGCGGCAAACGTTGACAGAAACGCTCATTTCGGCTACTTTATCCCTCCCGCCGAACGTCGCCAGCGTAGCTCAGTCGGTAGAGCGGCTGATTCGTAATCAGCAGGTCGGAGGTTCGATCCCTCTCGCTGGCTTTCTTCTTTTTTGATTCTTTTTCATTACCCTCGTCGGTTAAAGGGAAAGGGCCGCCGTCGTCATTTTGGAATATTGACACCTATCGCCGCCCCGGAATACGATGAGTCCACAAAGGAAACGGGCAATCCGGGAAACTGAAGGAGGGATTTTATGAGTAAAGGCAATGCTTTTTTCGCCGTTGCAATCCTGTTTTTTTCCTTTAGCCAGGGCCCGCCATTGTGCCCGCAAACGGCAACCGTCAATCCGCAAGCGACGCCCGCGCCGTTCTGGACCGCGCAGGAAGAATTGTTGGGGGAAACAAGCCCTGACTTCAAGGCTGACGACATCGATTATACCCTGTTCTCAATCGCGAGCCCGGACGGCAAGCGAATCGCCTGGGCCGAAGGCCGGGCGGGAAATAGGCCATGGCTCGTGCAGGAAAACGGGCAGCCGATCGGTCCCCTGTTCGAGAGAGAAGATCCGCCGACGCCGCCGGGGATTTTTTTCAGCGATGACAGCCGGCACCTGTTGGTCAAAGGACACGCCTATCTGAAGGGTGAGTTTAAAGTCGGGGAATTCACGGTCCTCCTGGACGGTACGGATCAAAAGAAGGATTACGGAGTTCTCCTCGACGCCCTTTTCAGCCCGGACGGTCAGACCTTGATGATCGTTTCGGAAAAAGGGGTCTTCCTCAACGGCCAGAGGATCTTCGAACCCTTCGATCTCGGCGGCTTCGCCGGCGCGGGACCGTGGCAGGAATCGAACCCCGAGCTGTTTATGACGAGCCGTGCCCCAGGCCATTTGGGCTATATATTCACGCTCAAACGGGCGGAACAATTCATTGTCTTAAGGGACGGCGACAAAAAAATTATTGAGGACCCGGCGATTTCCTCTGTTAGCTTCGCTTCTTTCGGACGGTTTGAGCTGGTGATTCATCGCAATAATAAATGGTCCTACTTGATCGACGGCGAAGAGGGCCCGGCCTTTGATGTATTAGGCCGTCTTCTTTTCAGCTCCGATGGAAAACACTATGCGTACGGTGGAATCAGCGGCCAAGTATCGGCTTGGACGCGTCGGAGCAAAGGGACGACGATGCTTATTACGGACGGGAATAAGCTTGAATATCAAATAAAAATTCGCGGCAATTGGCCCGATCCGGCAAGCAGTCCTATTTCGTTAATGAGCTGCAATCAAGGGATATCGGACCCCGTCTTCAGCAGCGACGGCCTCCATATGGCTTATAGCGTCGCGGATGAAGTAGAATTAGCAGAATTAAATGAAAAGCGCATCGTGGCTATTCGCGTCATTCGAGACGGCCGGAAAGATCCCCTGTTTTTCGAGATGAAGCCCGTCGAGATGGCTTTCAGTCCGGATGGAACGCACCTGGCGTGCTTGGGATTTCAGGGTGAAAAGTTAGTGGAAGTCCGGGATGGGACCGTCACCGGCGCGTTCGAAAGCCTAGGCGAATATATCTCCCCCAGTGCGCTGACTTGGTCTGCCGACGGTCAACGAACTGCATTTATCGCGCACGTCGGCAATCACATTCGGGTCGTGACCGATGGGGTGCCTGGGAAGGAATATCAAATCCGCGATTTCTGGCCGACGAAGCCGGTCTTCAGCCCCAACGGGAAACACTGGGCCTGTGTCATCCGGGATACGAAAATCAGGCGGGGAGGGGTTTACGGATCCTTCGTGTTGATTGACGGCCAGGAAGGTAAAGCTTATGACGATGTGGTCAGGATCGGCCGGCTAGAAGGCGAATCCTATATCAAAGACAGTCTTTTCTTCCCGGACGACGAGACCGTCGTCTATGTCGCCCGGGAAGGCCATAAATTTTATCGAGTGACCTGTCGTTTCTCTTGAATCGCGGAAATCGCCCGGATTCGATTTATTGACAGAGCGCCGAGGCAGCGATTATCCTTTGGCCGTCGTTTTTCCTTTGATGAAGCAAGGAGGCCCCGATGCCTGAATTCGACTTTTCCGCCCGCAAGCCCGAGATTCATCCCGACACCTTTGTGGCCGAGGGGGCCCGGATCCTCGGCCGGGTGGTTTTGGCCGCGGGAGCGAGCGTCTGGTACAACTGCGTCCTTCGGGCCGACGTGGGCGACATCATCATCGGCGAAAATACGAATATTCAAGACGGGACGATGATCCACGTCGATTTTAACAAGCCGACGGTGCTGGCCGACCATGTCACGGTCGGCCACGGGGCGATCCTCCATGCCTGCACGGTCGGGCCCCGCAGCCTCATCGGCATGGGGGCGATCGTCCTGGACGACGCGGTCATCCCCCCGGATTGCATCATCGGGGCGGGGGCCTTGATCCCGCCGCGGAAAACTTATCCGGAAGGATCTCTGATCATCGGCTCGCCCGGCGTCGTCGCCCGCCGGTTGACGCCGGAAGAAATCGCCCATTTGCCCGGCCATGCCCTCGATTATGTCGCCCTGTGGCGGGCGATCGCGGCGGGAAAAATCGGCCGGTTATGAGCCGAATAATCACCCGGCTCGTCGTTCTCGTTCTTTCCGCTTTCGGGATGTTGTTGAATTCCGCTCCGGCCCCTTGCCGCGGGCAGGATACCTTGACTCGGGACGTCGCCATGACCACTCACGGGCGCTTTCCCCAAAGCGTCCTTCTCAAGCTCCCGAACGATTACGATCCGAAAAAGACTTATCCCTTGATCGTCGGCTTGCACGGCTACGGCGGGACGATGGCCGGATTGACCTCGGCCTTCGACGGCCTGCGGGATCAGCCCGTTTTGCTCGCCTTTCTCCAGGGAGAATACAGACGGGAAGGGGGAGGCTGGTCGTGGTACGTGATGACGGAGGACAGGACGGTTTGGGAGAAGGTCGACGAGCTCGCCGTCGCCCGGGTGGTCGAAGCGATCCAGGAAATCAAATCGGTTTATTCGGTGGGGAAGATCTCGGTTTTCGGCTTTTCCCAGGGGGCCTCGATGGCCTACCTGGTCGGATTGCTCCATCCCGCGCTCATTTCCGGAATTGCGGCCGTTTCTGGAAGCTTGCCTGAAATCGACATGCAGGGCTCCATTCTTCACGCGGCGAATATCGCCGAGGCGAAAAACGTCCGGATTTTCGTCGGCCGCGGCTTCGCCGACAAAGCGGTCCCCCGGGAGGAGTATTCCCGCCAAGTCGACTTTCTTTCCAAGGCCGGATTTGACGTCTCGACCTATGAATTCCAGGGCGGACATACCCTGACGGGAATGCTGATGGCCCGGATGTGGAGATGGGTGAAAAAGGGGACGGCTTAACCTCCAGTCAAGCGCCGAACCCGTATTGACAATTTCCGAAACCGTGTGTTAAAAGGGACTTACCGCCTTCCGGGAGGGTGCGACATGCAAACCGTCCTTCCGCATAAGATTCGAAAGGCCAGGGAAGCCGCCCATCTCAACCAGGGAGCGTTTGCCCGGGCGGTGGGATTGTCTTCCGAGTATATTTCGTTGCTCGAGGCCGGAAAACGCACCCCGTCGATGGCCACTCTCGAAAAGCTGGCCGCTTTCCTCAACCGGGACATCACCTATTTTTTCTATGAGAAGCCCGCTCCGCCGGACGCTTTTACGATGCTCTTCCGGGCGGATTCCGTGGACCAGAAAACCCGGGATGAGCTTCAGAAGTTCCGCCGCTATTGCGACGACTACCTCCGGCTCGAAGCCGTCACCGGCCGCCGGCTCGAATCCGCGCCGCTTTACGCCGGGCTGTCCCCGGAGCGGATGGCCGATGAGGAGCGGCGTCGCCTTGGGCTGGGCGACGAGCCGATCCGCGACGTGTTCGCCCTGATCGAGGCCAACGGTTGCCGCGTCTACCGGATGCCGCTTCCGGACGACTCCAAGGTCAGCGGCGTCTTCATCTACCTGGAACAGAAGGAAGCGGCCTTCGCCATGGTCAATTGCGCCCAGTCGCTTGGACGCCAGGCCTTCAGCGCCGCCCACGAATACTGCCATTATTTGAAGGACCGGGCCGACGGGCCGGTCATCGACGGCCCGGACGTGTTCATCGACGAGTACGTCTCCCTCTATCATCCCCGCGAGCCGTTCGCCCAGGCCTTCGCCGCCCGCTTCCTGATGCCGCCGGGAAAGATCCGGGAAATGATCGAGAAGGATTTCCGGGCCCAGCGGGTCACGTACGACCAGGTCCTTTATCTAAAGCGCTATTTCGGAGTCAGCGCCCTGGCCATGCTCCGGACGCTTCGGGCGATGGGTTTCGTCTCCAAAGCCCAGTATGATGAGTTCGCCCGGATCGATCCGGGCCCCAGGGAAAAAGACCTGTTCGGAAAAGGAGCGGAGGAAGAGGTCCCGGCGGCCGGGCCGGGCGAAGCCGGTCCGAGCGGCGGAGAAGGGGGGCTGGCCGCCGGCGTCGGCAACCTCCTGGCCAAAATCCGGCGCAAACCAATTTCCAGCGATCGCTACAAGCTTCTTCAGAAGGAGGCGGCCCGCAGGATCGTCCGCGACCGCGAGCTGCGGAAAGCCGTCCAGGGAACGCTTCCGACATAACGCCGTCCGACGGCAAGGAGGTTTCATGCCCAAGAGCGAAAACGCCCGGTGGATCATCGGCGCGCTGTTGATCGTCGGCCTGGCCGGCCTGGCCGCCTGCCGCGGCTCGGGCGGCGGGAACTCCCCGGACGCCTATGACTGGGTGACGATCGACGACTCCTATGTCCCCAAGGACGACGTGGAAACGTTCATCAAAACGGACGCTCAAAACCGCGCGGCCCTCCCCGTCTATATCCGCAATTATGGATCCGACAAACGGGTTCTGGGCATGTTCAAAGGGCGGCAGTACGCCCAGCCGAGCCCCAATGCCCTGGCCATGCTCAATCCGGGGCTGGAAGACTGGAAGCTCGTGGACATCCGTTACACCACCGAAACCGAGCGGGAGATTGTCCGGACGGTGCTGTACTTCAAGGTCAAAGGCGTCTGGAAAGTCGGGGACAGCGGGACGCTGGTTTCGCCTTAATCCCGCTTGACGGCGGCGGGGATGCGGACCTCGAGCATCCGGTCGATCCGGAACGTCCGCATGTCCTCGCGCTCGTGGCAGTAGGCCCGAACCCCTTCGAACGTCCGGCCCGCGTATTCCATCTCCTCGACCGATTCCGGCCGGATCCGCCGGCGGCTCTTCGTGTCGTCCGGCTTGAGGTAGACGATCTCGAGGTCGCGGTTTTCCCCGATGGCCTCTTCGATGATCTTTTTCTTGGCCGCGTACGACTGAATTTCTCCGGCCCGGTCGTATTGGAACCGGGTTAGGAACTTTGAAACGCGCCAGTCGGCCCGGATATGCGATTTGAGGATGGGCGTCTTGAGGACGAGTCCGGAGAAATTCGTGCAGCGGCTGAGGGCGACGTACACCTGGCCGTGGGCGAAGGCCCCGCGGCCGATGTCCACGACGACTTTATGGAAGGTTTTGCCCTGGCTTTTATGGATCGTGATCGCCCAGGCCAGCTTGAGCGGGTATTGGACGAAGGCCCCGACGGATTCGCTGACGATCGCCTCCTTGTCGGCGTCGAAGGAGAACCGGTACAAATCCCATTCGTAGGGGGCCACTTCGACGGTCTCGCCGTCCTGCAGCTCGACGAGGATCAGGTCCTCCGCGCCTTTTTCCCGGAGGACGCCGGCGATCCGGCCGATCGACCCGTTGACCCAGCGGCCGGCGGCGTCGTTGTTGAGCAGCATCACCTGGGCCCCGACTTTGATCTCGAGACGCTCTTCCGTGGGCAGGGACGAGCGCTCGAATTCCCCCTCGACGATCCCCTCGTAAGCATAAGTCCGGCCCGGGAGGAGATCGAGCTTTTCCCGGTTCCGGGCGGCGGCCAGGTCGTTGGTGCTCGTCAGGGTGATGTAGAACTCGTCCTCCGGAGGGACGAAATCGGGCGCGTAGCGGGAATGAAGCTTTTCCAGGTCGTCCGGGCCGGCCGAGCGGTTGCGGATGGCGTTGAGCAGGCCGATGAAATCGGCTTCGGTCTGGCGGTAGATTTTTTCCAGCTCGACGAACTCCAGGCGGAAATCGTCTTTGAGGAGGCAATGGGCCGAGAAAAAATAGGGCGTCTCGTAATGGAGAGTGAACAGGGCCCGCTCCGCTCCCGGAACGACCGGCGGGAGCTGGTAAAGATCGCCGATGAAGATCATCTGGATGCCGCCGAACGGCCGGCGGGGGCGCGGTCCGTTCAGCCGGAAGAACTTCTCCAGGCAGTCGAGCAGGTCGGCCCGGACCATCGAAACCTCGTCGATGACGACGGCGTCCAGGTGCTTGACGAGGGCCGCCCTGGCCGGATCCCGCTTCGCGTTGATTTTGCGGACTTTTTCCAGGGTGATGTCGGGCTTGAAGCCGCAGAAGGAATGGATGGTCTGGCCGCGGACGTTGAGGGCGGCGACTCCCGTGGGGGCGAGGACGACAATCTCCTTGCGGGTCGTTTCCCGGAAATATTCGAGGAGCGTGGATTTTCCGGTCCCGGCCTTGCCGGTGACGAAGACCGAGTGATCGGTGTCCTCCAGCCAGCGGAGGGCGCAGCGGAATTGATCGTTGATCTCGATCGAAGAAGTGGAAAGCGCCATGTTCCGGACCGTTTAAAGGACAATGTACCCGAAGCGGCCGGATGATTCAATGCAGATTAATCGACCTGGCCGTCGTGGACGAAGAGTCCGGTTCTCGTGCGCTTCGCACGTCCTGGGTCGACTTCGTCGACAAGGATCATGGTTTTTTCGGCTCGCTCTGGGTATCGCCTCTTGCTCCCCGGCCCCCCGGGAACCAGTTTGGACGGTTCCCCCCACAAGTGGGTCCCCTCT
>Ga0172371_10001330_pt1 | contig 39224 bp, 37 predicted proteins | sample Lak12m_FD_114543 | JGI IMG/M metagenome (GOLD analysis project Ga0172371, IMG submission 114543) | Freshwater microbial communities from Kabuno Bay, South-Kivu, Congo - kab_022012_12m | ecosystem: Environmental > Aquatic > Freshwater > Lake | place: Democratic Republic of the Congo: South-Kivu... | reverse complement strand
TGGAGGGGTGGCAGAGTCCGGTTTAATGCGCATGACTCGAAATCATGTTTACCAGCAATGGTAACGGGGGTTCAAATCCCTCCCCCTCCGCCAATTTGAAATTGCCCGGTTTTGGACGACGACCGACCACGGGGCCGGGAACGGGACATGCAACACGGGATCGCTCTTCGAGCCGAGCGACCGGAAGACCGTGACGCCGTCCGCCGAGGGACGCGAAATCGCCTTGTTTTCCTCGATTCTTGGACTCTCCACCCGCTTTCCAATGGGCGCTTGTCGCGCCGGAGCTTCCGAGCGAAGGCGGAAGCGTGCGGCAGAGCCGCCGCGAAGCGTTGCCGTCAGACTCGGACTCTGACCCGCGATCCGGCTTCCGTCCGTCTCAGTCTCCTGACCGTCCGCCGACCCGGACCCGCCGCCGCCAGAAGCAGGTTTGAACCGGTCTTTTTGTGCCAGTTCCGCAATTCCTCAAGGTCGTCCGTCTCGGCGTCGTACTTCGCTTGACGTGAGGCGCTTATGAAGTCGGCCAAAGGTTTGAACCGCGTGGCCCCGTGGACCTCCATTCGGGCCACGGAATCGGAAAGACTGGCCTTCTCCTGCACGAGCCTTTCCTTGTGACTCGCGAAGTCCTCCTTCGTGATGGTGCCGTCAATGAACACGTCAAGCAGACAGTTCAAGCGGTCCGTCGTGCGTGCAAGGTCGTCTCTGTGCCGCGCCAGCAATTCGGCTTGCCTTGCGGCGTGTTCTCAAACCAGAACGTCGGGAACTTCAAGGCCGTCAGTTTCCCGGTGTCCAGGTCGTAGATGATGCGCCCGCCGCCAATCGAGTTGCGGGCCAGCCGGTCGGGGTGCCAAGCAAGAATCGCTTGGGCCATGCCCTTCTTAAGGGCTTGGGAAGATCGGGCGTCCGGGTTTCTTGGCCGTCTGCGCTTCAAGGTACTCGTGCGCCACGTCAAGCCGTTCCTTGCTTGCCAGAATTCGGAGTTCGTCGAGTTGCGCGTCAATCGAAAGCACTTGCCTGGCCTCGTCCTCGGTGGACTTCCGGGCGTAGATGAAGAACTTCACGGCTTTGCCTCCTTCTTCAGTAATTCTTCCACAGCAACCACGTCTTGAAAAACGGATTCACGAATTTGTATTCGCCTTCGTGCCGGTAAACCACCTTAAGTTGAACCAGCCTATTCAAGGCCTTTTTGATCGATGCCGAACCGATGATGCCAACCCCCTGGATGAACGCGGCGGATAGTGGGGCCTTGCCTCCCATGCGCGCCAGGCCTATTAGGCATTTCAACTGTTGCCCCGTCAGTTGCACTAGGGCTGCCTCATAGCCTTTCGATTCCCGAGCGTAGATCAGTTCAAGTGCCGGACCGATGTTGGCTTCGTGGATCGTGCCGCGGTATGCGGTTGTTTCCCAGATTGCTTCACACAATTCCTGCGCATCGCCTGGCACGTTCTCCGCAAGCGTAATGATTCGCGTCAAGACAGCCTTACTGACATCTCTCTTGCCAAGAGCGAACTTGCCTGTCAGGAACCCGGCAAACGCCTCTTCGCCGAGGGGGCCGACATCGACCGCGATAGCCGACTTGAAGAACGCGCTCTCCGGGTCAGTGAATATCTCGGCCATCTGATTGCGGATGCTGCCGGCAAAGACATAGGGAATGTCCTTGTGAAACTGAATCTTGCTTCGAAGGACCGCCAGCGTCTCCTTGGAGTCTGGCAGGTTGAGAATGTCCTGAAACTCGTCGAACGCGACAACAAGACGCGTACGCTTATGACTCTCCCGGACTAGGTCAAGAATGCCATCGAGCGAATCCGGTCTCAGACGGATGCCTGCATCCACCGATACGGAAGGTTGCCCGGTCAAGGGATCGACAGACACAACCGGTCTCAGTTGCGCGAGCGTCTTAAGGATTCGCTCTAGCAAGCCAGCTTGCTGTTCCATGGAAATCAACGCCTTGACCATTCGCTTGCACAGGTCGTCGGTCGTCTTTATTTCCAGCAGATCGACGTAAAGCATCCGGTATCCCTTCAACTGCCTCACGGTCTCGTGCATGAGGGATGTCTTACCCATGCGGCGTTCGCCTTGGAGCACGACATTTTGCCCTGACTTGATAAAGCCGGTCATTTGCCGCACAAGATCGGGCCTCGGACAAAAATCGTCGGCGCTGACGACGCAACCGTACTTGAATGGATTCATGATGCCTCCTGTATTGTGCCAAAAGGTATAGCACCATATGGCACACTGTCAACAGTCTTTTCAAATGGACGGCAATTTGCCCCGCAAGTGGGCGCGTGGCGAGGTCACGAGCCGCCAAGCCCGCGCCGTGGGGCGAGTTGCCGCCGTGGTTGTTGAAGCGCGAAGCGCATCAAACCTGCTTCTGGCGGCGGCGTCACGGTCACGGCGTCGGTGTCCGGCGACGTCGCGGAGTTCGTTCCGATCCTTCCGGCGGACGTGGCGGCGGGCGGTCAGGCGGTAACGGTCTTCCGGTCGCTCGGCTCGAAGACCGATCCCGTGTTGCATGTCCCGTTCCCGGCCCCGTGGTCGGTCGTCGTCCAAAACCGGGCAATTTCAAATTGGCCATTGAAGCGTTAAGCAGGCCCAAACAATAAGGTCGGAGCGAAGGATGGCGCCTTTCGAAGCGCAAACCCATAGGGTGCAGCGCGAAGTAAGGCTCTGCGGCAACAAGAAGTTACCTTGAGCTTCGGATGGCGAGCCATAAAGCCGCAGAGCGCAGGATGCCCTTCGAAGCACAATGGCCTCAGCCGAAGGGCGTAGAAGGGCAGTGAAATCAAAATGAATTTTGTCTATTTTCTTCGCAGTCTGACTCGACCAAAGAAGACATATGTGGGAATGACTGATGACGTATCGGCCCGGCTTGCCATTCATAATGCCGGAAACTGTCCGTCAACCCAACGCTATCGTCCCTGGGAACTTATTGCTTACGTGGCAGTGTCATCACGGCTTCAAGCTGCAAAGCTGGAGACTTACTTCATGACCGGGTCCGGTCACGCATTTTGGCATAAGAGATTTCTCGAGACGGATACGAAATAGTGAATCCACAGTCCCTCCCCTCCGACATCCCGGGTATTTATTCTTGGGCTCTTTTCAGCGCAATTCGATCTTGTAAACAAAAGCGTGCTGGCAGGGTTGTTCCCTGGGAACGGAAAGAGCCAGTCCTTCTTCAGTCTGCTGCCAGTTGATTTCTGCCTTCGAGCCCAACATCCTGACGGCCGAAATCTCCACGGCTGGTGTTCCCTTCCTGCCTATGGACGTCATCAGGTTCTTCTTCTCCGGCCAGCCCAGGCAAATGGCATATACAACCTTTCCTTTTGTTGTGAAACGAATATCGACATCGTCGGCTTTCTTCCCGTCTTTTAAGGGAGTTGATTCTTCTCCATGCACCTTCCAGACAGAGGTCCCGTAGATTGCTTCTCCATTTATGTCCATCCAGGCACCGACCTCCATAAGCCGGTCGATGCTCGGCTGGGGAATAAGGCCTTCTGATGTCGGCCCGACATTCAAAAGGTAATTACCGCCCTTGCTGACGATATCAACGAGCCGAAAGATGATTTCCTTCGCAGCCACCCAGTTGTGATCGTTCCGGTTGAACCCGTAGCTCGTGTTCATTGTCCCGGGGTTTTCCCATTCAAAACCCATGGCCTTCCCGGCAATTTCATTATCACCGGTGGAAATATAATCGCACAATGGAGGCGGAATCCTGTCCGGAGGACGGCATCCCTTGATCCGGCTGTTTATGACGCAATCTGGCGCCAGCTTTCGTATCCCGCTGTAAAGTTGCTGCAGCTGGTCGTTGTTCATCATGTCAATTCCGTCAAACCAGAGCAGGTCCGCACGGTAGTCTTTCAAAAGTTCCTCGACCTGTGGTTTCGCGAACTCCGTGAAATATTTATTGAAATCCTCCTGCGGCGAATCGGGATAATCCCAGCGGTTGTTCTGCCCGTATCTGTTTCCCGGGCCAAGCGGCCGGTACCAGTCACGGTCAACGGAATAGTAACAGCCGAATTTCAGGCCAGCCTTCCGGCAGGCATCAGCCAGCTCTCCGGTGACATCCCTCTTGAACGGCGTAGCATCAACGATGTTGTAAGACGTCAACTTTGATTTAAACATGCTGAAGCCGTCATGATGCTTCGTGGTAAGCACCATGTATCTCATGCCGGCTTTCTTTGCCGTCGCGACCCACTCCCGGGCATCAAATTTAACGGGGTTGAATCCGCCTGCCAGCTTCGCGTATTCCTTCACCGGGATCTTCTCGTCGAACATTATCCACTCCGAATAGCCCGTAGCATGGACATTTGTCTTCCATGTGCCGCCGGGAATAGAATAAAGGCCCCAATGGATAAACATGCCAAACCTGGCATCGCGGAACCATTTGATGCGGGCTTCTCTCTGGGCTTCTTGTTCGCTGGCAGAAGGTTCAGCCGCGAAGCCCGCGTTACACAAGACAACGGCAGCAGCCAGAAGAGTAAAGAGAGGTATTGTTTTCATAGATGTTGAGCCCTTCCGAGACCTGTGAGTCCGGCATTTCAAGCTCTTCTTCGGCAACGGGCCAGGACCTGACACGTCTGCTTTGGCTTATTTCTTCGCAGAGGGTGGAGGCAACTCCACGAATTTCACATCCAGGGCTTTCAGCATTTCCTGGGCCACAAGCTTATTGCCTTCTGTGTTGAGATGCACCGAGTCACCGGTAAGAACGCCCTTGGGTTTATTCTCCTTGTTGTTGGCCTTGAGGTAGTCGATGAATGCCTTGCGGAGGTCCACCATCTGGCTCTTGGTTTCGGCGGCCACCTTGCGGCTGATATCACAGTACTCATCCAGCATCTTGTCACGCTCGTTGGAACCATCATTCTTCTCGCCAATTACCGACGCTGTGCAGAGTATGACACGGGCGCCGGCCGCGTTTATTTTGCCAATTATGTCCTTGAGCCCTGACTCAAAGTTCTCCTTCGTTGTGCCGCCGGCCATAACGCCTTCCTTGTTCTTTTTCCAGTGCCAGACGTCATTGATTCCGATGTAGATGAAAACGATTGTCGGTTTCTTATCCAGCACGTCCTTCTGGAGTCGGGCCTGCAGGTTGGGCACCTTGTTGCCGCTTACTCCCGCACCGATGGTTTCAATTCCAAGGTCCTTGTGGACCGTCTCAATGGAATGCTTTATCATTGTGATATAGCCCTGGGGTCTCGTGGCCCCGGCAGTTATGGAATCGCCGAGGAATACTATGCGATCGCCCTTCTTGAGTGCGGGCGCCTTGGTTTGGTCTGCTGCCAGGACGATGGTGTTAACCGAGAGAAGCAGGGTTGCGGCTGTCATTACTGCTGAGCGTTTGAACATGTTAGTTCTCCTTGTGTTAAAGTTCAAGAGGAGAACCATCTCATATCACCCTGCCTCAAGACAAGAACAAGTCGCAAAAAAACACAAAATTGGCTTTCTCCTGAGACTCCCTGAAAAAGGCAGGACAATCATTCTTGATTATTGGTTTTACTCTTCCGGCTCCAGTCCTCCCGCCCAGGCGCAGGCGTGCCGAAAAAGTTTCTGCACCGGTTCAGATTCAAGAGCCTTGACATCATGACCGAGGACGCTCTGGAATACCTTTCCTTTCCCATATTCAAGCGTAAAAGCCATTGGGTAATCCTTTTTATCAACCACGGACTTCGCGGAAGCCAGAACTTTTATCGCGGTGTCACCGGCAAGGCAGGTGTACAACTCATCAGCAGTCTCAAAGTCTCCCATGCCCTTTGTGATCGGATGTTCTTTGTCCTTTATCTCGACCTTGAATTTCCCAAGCGGATCGTGCGAACGCAGCTTGGGATCCCATACCCTCCCCGCAATCTTCACAAATTCAGACCAGCCCTGAAACGCACCGCAGGAGAAATGGACTATCACCAGCCCGGTCCCGCCATCCACCGCCCTGCGAAGCCCATCCTGCGCGTCTTTCCCCGGACCGGGATTCTCCCAGTTCATGTAGTTCAGCATTATCATGTCATAGTTTTTTAAATCAGGAGACGCGAGAAACTTCGCATCTTCAGTCACGGTGACACTCATTCGCTTGTCTTTTGCAACCGCAACACGCAGTACCGGTGTGGTCAGCTTCCACTTGTGGGCGGGATGATCAATCCCGGTAACAATCAGCGCTTTCTTCTGCCCCGAACCTGTCCGCTCCTGCTCTTTCATTCCAGCTTCTTCCGCAACGACCCTAGACGATCCTGCCGCCAGGAACGCTGTCGCGGACACCATGAACCCCCGGCGACTTATCTTCCGGTTATTAATTGTCATTGATTATCCTTTTTAAAGGTTTGCCACTTAAACACTTTAACCTTTTCGGCACCCCAAATTCACCTGGATTCTTTGTCTTATCAAACACGAAATTTACAGATGCCAGAAATGCAGTAATTTTGATAATAAGGAACCATGTCGAACCTTACTTACGCAATAATAGGAACGGGCGCGGTTGGAGGGCTCTATGGAGCGAGGCTCCAGAAAGCCGGACACGAGGTCCATTTCCTTCTGCACAGCGATTTCAATCACGTCCGCCGGCACGGCTTGAAAATCACATCGGTTGACGGCAGTTTCAGGCTTCCTAAAGTAAACGCCTACCGCCGGGCCGCTGACATGCCGAAGTGCGATGTCGTCGTTGTCACACTCAAGACAACGGCAAATCACCTTCTTCCGTCAATCCTTCCGAAAGTCGCGAGACCAGGCGGCGTGGTGATTATTCTCCAGAACGGGCTGGGCGCGGAAAAAACCGCCGCCGGAATTGTCCCCCGGTCGGTTATCATCGGCGGACTGACGTTCCTCTGTTCCACCAAGACCGGGCCGGGCCAAATCAGGCACATCGACTATGGCGTGCTGACCATGTCGCTTTTCAGGCGCGACGGAAAAGCAGGCGGCATAACTCCTCTCATGGAGGAAATTGCGGAGGATTTCCGCAGGTCCGGAACGCCGACGATACTTTGCGAGGACCTGGTTCTTGCCCGCTGGAAGAAGCTAGTCTGGAACATTCCGTTTAACGGACTGTCGGTCGTGCTTAACGCATCAACCCGCGAACTCACGCGGAATCCGCATACCCGCGCGCTGGCGAGGACGCTGATGGACGAAACCGTCCGCGGGGCCGCCTCGTTCGGCAGGAAGATTCCCGCCGCATTCATAGAGAAGATGATGAAAGACACCGACAAAATGGTGCCCTACAACACCAGCATGAAACTTGATTTCCTCCAAAACAAGCCCATGGAAATCGAGTCCATTTACGGCGAGCCTCTGCGTGCCGCCGCCAGGCGCGGCGTCCGCCTCCCCCGCATGGAAGTGATTTACCGGGCGCTGTCCTTCCTGACAAAACACAGAAGCATAAAGCAGTACGATCAGAGTTGAAAAACACAGGGATTTGACTGATCATATTAAGCGATGACCGAGAACCACAAAGAACGTCCACGATTGTCTGATGACCCGCGTGTTCCCCTGGCGGCGGAACGGACGCTGTTAGCCTGGTTACGTACAGGTCTGGCCCTCATGGGCTTCGGGTTCGTAGTTGCCAGGTTTGGAATGTTTCTCCGGGAAATGGCTGCCGTCCAACCTCAACCAGCGGTAACGCACGGAATGTCGGTAAAGCTTGGGGTCGGACTGATTATGCTCGGCGTGGTCGTTAATCTTTTATCAACATGGAAGTACAGACGTTATCTTAAGTTCCTTTCTAAAGGAGAAATTCCCCTGCCTCAACCTGCCATCGAGACAGCTTTCGGAATTATACTGGCGCTTATCGGAATTGCGACCGCCGTCTATCTTCTATTGATCCCTTAGGAAACTGTGAAAGAGCTGCAAAAACAGGATACCGGAGAGTTAGAAATTCTTCGAGCCGCCAGGACTGGCGATCTTGATGCCTTTGAAAAGCTGGTAACCAGGCATGAACAGAGAATCTATGGCCTTGCCCGGAGAATTACAGGATCAGATGAAGACGCACAGGACGTGACACAGCAGACTTTCCTGAACGCCATGCAGAACCTCAGGGGATTCCGCGAAAGCTCGTCTTTCGTAACCTGGCTAACGGCAATAGCCGCCAACGTAGCCCTTAAAACAGTTCGCAAACGCCGCGGCCTGCCGACACGGTCACTCGACGAGGCAACAGCGCCCGACGCTGAAGGGAAAATCCCACATCCCGAATTCATCGCCGACTGGCGCGAGAATCCGGAACGCCTCGTCGACAGGCAGGAAACCCGGCGCCTGCTTGACTCCGCCATCTCGGAACTGCCGCCGGACTACCGGGCCGTCTTCCTGCTGAGAGATGTCGAGGAACTCTCCGTAAAGGAAACGGCAAAGGCTCTGGATGTGACGGAAAACAATGTAAAAGTCAGACTGCTTCGCGCACGGCTGATGCTGCGCGAACGGCTGACCAGGATTTTTGGCGACAAGAATCGCAGTTATGCCCCGGTTGACCACAGCCATAATGATCCACACAAGACAGGAGAACAATCATGACCAGAAAGCGCGTTAAAGAAACAACCATCGGAAGCAGACACGGCGCTTCGTGTGATGAGCTTCTTGCCCTGCTGAACGAATATGTTGACGGCGACGTTGATCCCGCAGTCTGCAAGGAATTCGAAAGCCACCTGGCAAAATGCAACCCGTGCAGAGTGGTGGTCGACAACGTCCGTCAGACAATAACGCTGTACCGCGAAAACGAACCCTGCAAGCTACCCGAGAAATTCCGCAAAAAACTCCACACCTGTCTGCGGAAGCACTGGAAGAAGAGGAAAGGCTGAAGATAGAAGCAGGAATATAGAAGGCAGAATTCAGAAGTTCAGGCAAAGCATTCAAATATTCGTTGAATCTCTTCTCTGTCTTGTGGGGGTGCTGCTTGCGGCACCCGCTCTTCCTTAACAGGCCGGCCGGCGACAAGCACCGCCCCTACAAACACCTGTTCAAAGCAGAGGAAACCCAATCTCCTTATGTAAGCTCCTGCATACAAGCGTGTTATTCCCTCCTCACAGAATTCTTGTAACTTTTTCCCTCCTCGCGGGTCTAATCCAGTAGAAGGACAATAAAAGAAAGGAGCAAGTCATGAACGGAATAAAGGAAATACAGGAGAATGAGTTCAGGAGTGAGGTGCTGGATTCGGCTTTGCCGGTGCTGGTTGATTTCTTTGCACCATGGTGCGGACCATGCCGGGCATTGGCCCCGGCCCTTGAGGGAGTAGCCAAATCCTACGAGAACAGGCTCAAGGTTGTGAAAGTAAACGTGGATGAATGTCAGAACCTGGCGGTTCAGTACGGGATCAGGGGTGTGCCAACGCTGATGGTATTTAAGAGCGGACAACTGGCTGACTCTATTGTCGGCCTGCCGCCACTAAGCGTTCTGAAAGAGAAACTTGAAGCGGCAGCCGCACCGGTAAACGGCCTTGCCGCATAACAAGGCCGAACAGGAAGGATGGTGTAAAATGATTACAAGACTTATTGCCGGAGCAGTAATAGGAGGCCTTTTCGGATTCGGACTGTACAGGTTTATAGGTTGTGCTTCAGGCGCATGCCCGATAACATCTAACCCATGGATCAGTACCATCTACGGGATGATAATGGGAGCATTCGCTTCGGGCGCTCTTTAAGATAAGGAGATACTGGACTATGAGCATAGCAATACACGAAAAGTTATGTCCGCAAAACCACAGGTGTCCCGCAGTAAGCCACTGCCCGGTTCAGGCCCTTTCCCAGGAAGGTTTTGCTGCACCAGTGGTCGATGCCGGGAAATGCATCGATTGCGGCAAATGTGCAGAAATTTGCCCGATGGGTGCTTTAATATCAGAAAGATGAGGAAGAACATAATGAAAAACACAGGTGTCCTGGCAATAGCAGTGGCTCTGAATGCATTGACTGTATGGGCCACAGCAGAGGATCTGTCCCTTGACCAGTGTGTCAAGGCCGGGCTTACGAACAGTCCGGATATGCGGGCCGCAACCCACAGGCTGGCTGCTGCAAAGGCAGCCGTTAAAGAAGCGGAATCAGCGTATTATCCCTGGGTCACCGCCTCCAGCACTCTGATGCGTAGTGATAACCCGCCGCAGGCTTTCATGATGTCCCTTAACCAGCGGACATTGAATATGCAGGATCCTGGTTTTGACCCCAATAATCCGCAAACTACTGATAACCTGAGAGGAAGCGTCGGCCTGCAGTACAGAGTGTTTGACGGGGGCCGCAGCAGGCTTGACCGGAAAATGGCTGATCTCGGGGCAGATGCGACGGGGGCCGGACTTGAAGCCACACGCAATGAGCTGCTTCATATGATTACCAGGTCATACTACGGTGCAAAGAAAGCAAAAACTTTTATTGATGTGCAGGAAGAAGCCGTCAACAGCACCGCTGAAAGTCTCAGGGTGGCAAGGGAACGCCACAAGGCCGGAGCAGCCCTTGAAACCGATGTTTTAAATCTTGAAGTTCAGCTTGCCCAGGCGAGCGAGGACCTTGTGAGGGCAAGGAATGGATTCCTGATGTCGCTCGCGGCGTTGAACACTGTAATGGGAAGCGAACTGGCCACAACCAACAATGTCTCCGCTGGCCAGGCCGAACTGACCGCCACTCCGACTGGTCAGGTCGATACATCTGCCGCCGGAACAAGGCCGGAATTGAAGGCAATGAAGCTCATGCACGAGATAAGCCAGAAGTCACTGCAGAAAGCCAGGAGAGATTATATGCCGACAATCAACCTTTTCGCATCTTCCGACTGGGACAGCAATGTTTCAAAGGATTTCGAGCAAAGCTATACAGTCGGTCTCATGGCCGAACTAAATATCTTTGACGGTTTCCGGGGCCGTTCCTCGGTGAACAAAGCACGCGCACAGGAACAGGCGGCGGCAGCTGACCAGGAGAAAGTACTGAACAACCTGAAACTTGACATTACACAGGCCGCGCTTGAAGTCAAAGAAGCCGGCGAGCGGATTGAAGTGACTAAGAAAGGCGTGGCCAGCGCGGAACAGGCGCTTAAAGTAACCCGCGAGCGCTACCAGAACGGGGCTTCAGGAGTTGTCGACCTGATTACGGCGCAGACCGGACTGACGGTCATGAAGGCCCGTGATACCGCCGCAAGGTACGATTACCTGGTTGCAATCTCAAACCTGGCCCGCGCAGAAGGCAAACTTGCATCACACCAGGAGAAATAGATTTCTTCACAAATGAAAGGAAAAACAAATGAAATTAATCGAGCTTTTAAAGCAGTATTGGAAAGTAACAGCAGGCGTAGCTGTCCTGGCAATAGTAATTGCCGTGTCGGGCGGGAGCTGTTCTTCGAAGGTCGGCACCGAAACGATACAGACACCAGAGGGCTTTCCCCTGCCGGCAGATGCAGCCCTTCACACAGTCAAGGGCTCGCAGAGAGCAACCAGGGTTCCTGCAGTTGGAACGATAATGTCGGAAAAGACAGTGAACCTGAGCGCAAGAATTCCTGCCACCGTCAGCAATGTACTGGCTGTAACGGGAAAGAAAGTCAGCACCGGCGAAACGCTGGTTATCCTGGATGACCGGGAGATAAAGGAACAGCTGTCCGCAGCCGAGGCGCAGTTCAAACAGGCGGATGCCGAATACCAGCGGACCCGCAGGTTGATGGATGCCAGGGCAACAACCGACCAGGCAATGGTTGGCGCCGAAGCCATGCTTAACGCTGCCAGGGCCCAGCTTGAACGGGTCAAGGTCATGCTCACATATACCGTCATTTCATCCCCCATGGACGGAATTGTTACCGAGCGACGGGTGGAAGCGGGCGACATGGCAGCGCCAGGACAGATACTGGTTTCAGTTTACAATCCAGCCAGGATGCGGCTGGAATGCCCGGTTCCAGTTCGCCTTGTGGATAAGCTCCCACAGGGAAAAGAAGTTGAGGTCGTCCTTGATCGTCCTGCAAAAACTTTCAAGGGGCGGGTATCTGAGATTGTGGGCGAAGTGGATGCCGCCACACGTACCCAGAAGGTAAAGGTAAGCCTTGAAGGAGTTGAAGGAGACATACTGCCTGGAAGCTTCGGCAGACTTTTCATCGAAGACGATTCGACAGAAACAATATATGTTCCGGCTACAGCTGTATACAGGATCGGGCAGCTGGAAATCGTCCAGGTTGTCCAAGGCAAGTCCTTTTTACGCCGCATGGTTAAGACCGGGACATCTTCCGGAAACCAGGTTGAGATCATCGCAGGTCTCCATGACGGCGAGACTATACTCGTCAACCCCGTGAAAGGAGACTGAACACCATGGACGAGAAGAACTCCATATTCACAAAGGTTGTTGAAAGTTTCCTAAAGGGCAACCTGGCTGTCCTGCTGATAATAATCAGCCTCCTTGCAGGCGTGGCCGCCCTTATGCTTACACCGCGCGAAGAGGAACCACAGATTGTTGTTCCGCTTGCCGATGTAATCGTCATGTATCCCGGCGGCAGTGCCGAGGAAGTTGAAAAACTGGTGTCTTCGCGCCTTGAGAGGATGCTATACCAGATCGACGGTGTTGAATATGTCTACTCGATGTCACGTCCGGGAATGGCGGTTGTAACTGTCAGGTTCTTTGTCGGACAGGACCGCACACAGAGCCTGATAAAACTTTACAACCAGATATTCCAGAACATAGACAAGACAACTCCGGGCATCGCAGGCTGGTTTGTAAAGCCGATCGAAATCGACGACGTGCCGATGTTTAATGTTGCGCTATACAGCGACAGGTACGACACGCACGGCCTGTACAGGGTTGCGGAAGAAGTTGTTTCAAAACTCCAGAACATAGACAACAGCGCGAAAATCACGATATCAGGCGGCGAAAAACGAACTGTCCACGTATATATAGATCCGGAACGTCTCTCCGCCCATGGCCTCTCGCCCCTGGAGATTTCCGGTGCGCTCAAGATTTCAAATACCCAGGCTGAAAGCGGCTCGTTTTCAAAGGGAAACAGGGAAATCGTTGTTGAGACCGGGCCATTCCTGAAAGATGCCGCCGAAGTCAAGAACCTGATGGTCGGGGTACATTCCGGGCGACCCGTATGCCTGCGGGATGTGGCCGAAATACACGACGGCCCTGACGAGCCGTCGTCTTATACAAGGATCGGGTTCGGGCCTGCGGCATCTGCAGGACTGCATGGATCAGTCAACAGTAAGGATTCTTTCCAGGCTGTGACCATATCGCTTGCAAAGAAAAAAGGCAGTAACGCTGTGAACGTTGCCAGGGATGCCGAAAAGGCTCTTGAAGGCATGCGCGGAAAGATAATACCGGATGAAGTGAATATCCGGGTTACACGCAATTACGGGGAAACTGCGGACGAAAAAGTCAACAACCTCATTGAGGGCCTGTTCGAAGCCATAATCACCGTAATCGTGCTGATCACCATAGCAATGAACTGGCGGGTGGGATTCATAGTCGCAACTGCCGTACCGATTACATACGCACTGACACTGCTTGTAAATCTCCTGCTGGGTTACACGATAAACCGCGTTACACTTTTTGCCCTGATCCTGACGCTGGGTCTACTGGTGGATGACCCGATAGTCGGGGTTGAGAACATTTTCAGGCACCTTGCGAAGAAGAAACTGCCCCGCCTGCAGGCCATCGCCTATGCGATGAATGAGGTCCTGCCGCCAATAGTCATCGCCACACTGGCCATTGTTGTGGCCTTCATACCCATGTTCTTCATCACTGGCATGATGGGCCCGTACATGCGGCCAATGGCAATCAACGTGCCGCTGGCAATGCTCAGCTCAATGATAGTCTCGCTTACAATTACGCCCTGGCTGTCGAACAAGTTGCTCAAAGAAGGCGAGGGACACCATGAGCCTGACAATGTGGAAGAAACAACGATTTACAGGATTTACAAGCGGATCGTTTCACCATTTATAGAATCACGGGCAAAGGCATGGAAACTCCTTGGGGTCATGGCGGGACTGTTTGTCCTTTCTCTGGCCCTTGCCGGGACCGGACTTGTGCCGCTCAAGACCCTTCCCTTTGACAACAAGAATGAATTCCAGCTGGTGGTTGACCTGCCGGAATCCAGCACACTGGAAACAACAGACGCGGCAGTCCGTGAACTTGAAAGTTACTTAAGAACCCAGCCGGAAGTCACCGACTTTACCTCCACGGTGGGAATACCTTCACCAATGGATTTCAACGGACTTGTGCGGCATTATTACATGCGCCAGGGCCCGAATGTTGCGGACATCAGGATCAGCCTGCTGCCAAGGAAGCAGCGCAAAATGTCCAGCCATGAGATAGCCCTGCGGATCCGGAAGGATGTCGAGGCCATAGCGGCGCGGTCAGGGGCAAAAGTGAAGATCGTAGAAGTGCCGCCAGGTCCGCCGGTCCTCTCAACGGTTGTAGCTGAGATTTACGGACAGTCTTACCACAAATACGACGACCTGATCGCGGCCGGACAAACGATAAAAGCGCGGATGATGAAGGAGAAAGGCGTGGTGGACATTGACGATACAGTCGAAGAAAACCAGACCAAACTCTTCTTCAAAGTTGACCGTGAGAAAGCCGGCTTGAACGGAGTTTCAACCGAAGACATCATGCAGACAATGCGGGTGGCGCTGGGCGGCATGGCAGCAGGAACCGTGCACATCCCCGCCGAGCAGAATGAACTGCCGATAATCATCCGCCTGCCCCGCGAAAAGAGATCTGATGCGGCGCTCCTCAAAACCATCACAGTCAAGGGCCGGATGGGCAATGCCGTGCAGATCGGCGAACTTGGTCGCTTTGAAGAGCAGGTAATGGACAAGACGATAATCCACAAGAACCAGGAACGCGTGGTCTTTGTAACGGCGGACACGGCAGGCAGAGGCCCTGCCTATGCCGTACTCGGCCTGCAGTCGTGGTTCAAGAAACATCCCCTGCCGGAAGGCATACGCATAAACTGGAGCGGTGAAGGGGAATGGAAAATCACGGTTGATGTGTTTCGGGATCTTGGAATTGCTTTTGCAGCGGCATTGATAGGCATTTACGTACTGCTGGTTTACCAGACGACATCATACATCCTGCCGGTGATAATCATGCTTTCAATCCCGCTGACAATGATAGGCATTATGCCGGGCTTCTGGCTCCTGAATGTTATTGTGAACAAACCTGTCGGCGGGTTTGGGAATCCCGTTTTCTTCACTGCAACGGCCATGATCGGCATGATTGCCCTCGCAGGTGTTGTGGTGCGTAACGGAATCATCCTGATCGATTTCATCCAGAACTCCATTGCCCGCGGAGTTCCCTTGAAACAGGCCATCCTGGAGTCAGGCGCAGTGCGGTTCCGCCCGATATTCCTGACAGCAGGGGCGGCAATGCTTGGCGCCTGGCCGATTACCCTTGATCCGATTTTCAGCGGGCTGGCATGGTCCCTGATTTTCGGGCTCTTTGTTTCAACAGCATTCACGCTGCTGGTAATACCCGTCGTGTACAACCTGATTTACGGGGGAAAACAGGATCAATTATCTGCAGAAACTCTCAAAACAAACTGAAGGAGCCGGCAATGAAAATGCTTATGATAGTATGTCCGAAAGCAAGGCAGGAAGACGTAACGCACCTGATAGAGAGTCACGGTGTATATGCTTATTCTGAGATCCCCGAAATAATAGGTGAAGGTAAAACAGGCAAGAAATTGGGGACTCATGCGTTCCCCGAGAAATCATCGCTTATTTTCACGGTGATCGAAGAAACCAAGGAAACTGAACTGGTAAAAGCCCTTAAAAACTGTGCTACGAAGCTTTATCCCGGCGAGGGCATGAAGGCCTTCGTCCTGCCGGTGGAATCGATAATTTAACAGGAAACAGGAGGTGCATCATGACTGCCGAAAATGGAGTAAGGATAATAGCTGGAACGTTTATTCTTTTAAGCGTTGCGCTTGGAGTGTGGGTTAGCCACTACTGGTTCATCTTCACCGCATTTGTCGGGCTGAACCTGATCCAGTCTGCATTCTCCCATTTCTGCCCGGCTGAAATATTGTTGAAGAAAGCCGGACTGAAGTGAGACGATACTGCAACTGAAAAAGGCGGTATTGATGACAACCGGCGGAATCGAAGAAATCAGGAAGCGGTTTGACAGCGTAGCGGCGCAGTGGGATGCCAACCCATCGCGTGTTGAATTAGCGAAAGCTGTTGCCAATTCAATTCGAAGCACTGTCCCGCTTCGATCCGATATGAAGGTCATGGATTTCGGCGCAGGTACTGGGCTTCTGACCCTTGCGCTGTTGCCCAATATCGGCAGTTTAACTGCTGTAGACGCTTCCGAAGGAATGCTGCAGGTACTTGAGCAGAAACTGAAGGCCCTCGGAATCTGCAACGTCAACACAATGCTCTCGGATATTCGAAACATTTCAATGCCTGATTGCGGTTACGACCTGATAGCCAGCTCGATGGTCCTGCACCATATTCCAGATGTATTTCCAGTGCTCCAACGTCTGCGGCTCACCCTGCAGCCAGGCGGCTGGATTGTCCTGGCAGATCTTGATTCAGAGGATGGAACATTCCATTCGGACTCAACCGGAGTTTTTCATCACGGTTTTGACCGCAGGGAGATTCGCAGATGGCTGACAGAATCCGGATTTACTGTCGTTTCAATACGCGAAGCTCACCGGATCATTCGTACTGCCGCAGATGGAACAAACAGAGAATACAGCGTGTTCCTTGCCGCCGGAACCGTTGACTGATCTTACCGCTCAACACCTGTCCGTATCCTATCATATGCCCTGCAGGCTGGACACGACACTTCGACCTTTTTTAAGCCCTTCGCAAATCTGCTTTCCGGCCAGATTCGGGCACATATGCAGAATGGACAAACCCTGCAAAGGAATGCCAGAACTTGCGTCGCAAAAGTATGATTGCTTCTCATTTCAGTGGCAGGTGTGTCCACCAGCGTGTCCTGCGCATGAGGCACGTTCATCCATTTCAACCAGTTCTCCCGCCTTCAATAGAGATACGGCCTGCTCTACAGTACCTCCGGAAGAATGGTAAACCTTGATTCCTGCCGCCCGCAACCCCATCAATGCTCCTGCTCCCATACCGCCTACAATTACGACATCAGGTCTTGCCCCGGCAAGCGCCTTCATCGGACTGCACGCACCATGTTCATGATCCAGATTCTGATTGTCTATCGGCTCAACAGTTAATGTCTCTGAGTCCACAATCGCAAAAGCCGGGGCCGACCCAAAATGTCCATACACCTTACTCTTGAGACCATTATATTCACCAACTGGAACTGCAACTTTCATATTTTCTTTCCTTTCTGACGGCAGGGATGTTTTACACAAGACCCTGCTGGCTTATTTTTCTTCCGGCATTTCCCGCGATCACAATTTTCTTCTTTTCTGCAGCCCGCCTCCTGCCGCGCACCACAACCGCACGGGCACAATCTGTTCTGGCCCCCTGAGGTGCCCTTCCCCGCCCTGATTCGCACAACACCACCCTCAAGGCGAAGTGCCCTGCCGTGAATGAGAGCATCCGCCACTTTACGCCTGGCTTTCTCCACAATTCGCGCAAACGTCTGACGGGAGACTTTCATCTGTTTCGCGGCCTCTTCCTGGTAAAGCCCCTGCAAATCAGCCAGACGCAACGCTTCCAATTCGTCCAGTGTTAACGAAACCTGCTCAAGCATGCGCATTGGCGTTCCGGCCGGTACGAATAAATCGGTATCCGGCTTAAAAGCAATGTGACGCAAGCAGCAGGGCCTTGGCATTGTCTCCCTTCGTAACAGAATGTTTATGAGCATATGCCCATAACCCCGGGATGTCCAGCATATTCTTGCGATCCTTCACTAAAAACGCATTCTGACGCGTCTGCGTCTATTGACACGGGAAGAGGTCTTCTGTAGATTACGACACTAATGACTACAAAACGTATCACCACCAGCCTTATGATTCTGGCGTTCATCGGTGGAACTCTGCTTTTCCCGTTCATACACAACATTGCGCAGGGGAATTCACACGAGGAAGACAACTGTTCTGTCTGCCAGTTGGCTCATACACCGATTGTTACATCAGTTCATGACGTTACGCTTGTCATTGCCTGCGCTTCTCCCGAGACTATTCAAGTTTTACCCTCCACCCCCTCCCATCCAGACGTGATCGGTTTATGCCTGGCTCGCGGTCCTCCTGCCGCCTGACACATCTTTGTGACCGGGTCCCAACGAATACTTGTTTCGGAATTATTATTCCGCAACAGATTTCTAATTCATTCAAGCAGTACAGGAGGTTTTGATTTCATGAGGAAGAGATTCTTGCAGCTCATTGCATGTATCATCATAACAGCGCCATTCGTGAGCGCTGGCTCAGACGAGAACATCACAACAAACTTGCAGGAAGAGGTTCAACAGCTCCGCCGACGTACCGAAGCCCTGGAACTGAGATTATCCAGCATCAGCGCCGGTACGCCCACAGTCACATCAGGCCGGGCAGGTTCTACCTATATGAACGTGAGCTTTGACACCTGCATCGATGCAGGCTGGTCAACGGATTCCGATCCGGCAAAGGAACTGCAGCTCGGCGACCATGATCCGCAGCAAAGAGGCTTCTCTCTACGTAATGCGGAAATTGCCCTGGATGGAGCGGTTGATCCCTACATGAAGGGTTTTGCAAATATCGTCTACAAGCTGGACACTCAAAATGAGACTGAACTCGAACTTGAAGAAGCATATCTCCTGACTACTTCCCTCCCCGGGGATTTGCAGTTGAAGGCAGGCCAGTTCTTTTCCGAATTCGGACGGCAGAATTCCCAGCATCCGCATACATGGGCTTTCGCAGACCAGCCGCTGGTTCTGAACAGGATGTTCGGATCCGAAGGCCTCAGGAACGTCGGAGCACGGCTATCATGGCTTGTCCCCACACCTTTCTACACGGAATTACTATTGGGAGTATTCAATGGCGAAGGCGGCAACTCATTCAGTTTCCGCGATACAGCAACCGACGGCTGCCATGGAAGGACTCCGGTTGATCGCAACCTGCACGGGCCCGGAGACCTTCTGTACGTGCCACGGCTCTGTTCATCGTTTGACCTGACCGACCAGCAAACGCTCCTGCTTGGGGTTTCTGGCGCACTCGGCCCCAATGACAGCGGAACCGATTCCAGAACGCAAATTTATGGCGCTGATATCTACTGGAAATGGAAATCAGCCCATGCCGACGCCGGCTTTCCATTTGTCTCATGGCAGACAGAGGCCCTTTACCGAAACTACGAAGCCGGCGCAGATCCTGAAAACCAGCTCCCGTCCGAAACACTCATGGACTGGGGCCTGTATTCCCAAATCCTGTGGGGATTTACAACACGGTGGGTAGCAGGACTTCGAGGCGATTTCGCAACAGGTAATGACGGATTATTCGACAGTCAGGATATCTACCGTGGCGATCGAACGCGCATATCACCCAACCTGACATGGTATCCGTCTGAGTTCTCGAAGATTCGCCTGCAATACAATCAAGATCACGGCGCCCGGTTCGGCAATGAAGAATCTGTCTGGCTCCAGGCGGAATTCCTGCTGGGCTCGCATGCAGCACACAAGTTCTAAAAAAACGAAATATATCCTGGAAGGAAACATTATGAAACTTCTTACAATCATCTTTATCGCAGCACTTCTGCCTGTCATTTCACGCGGAGAACTGAACATTGTGGCCACAACACCTGAATACGGCGCGATTGCCGCTGAGATCGGCGGCGATCATGTTCAGGTAACAACACTGGCCAAACCCACGGAGGATTCGCATTTTGTGGATGCCAAACCCAGCTTTATTGCAAAACTGCACCGTGCCGATGTTATCATTGAGGGCGGCGCAGAACTTGAAACCGGCTGGCTCCCTTCCCTGCTTGAAGGAGCGCGTAATCCAAAGCTGGACACAGGCAAACCAGGACATGTCATTTGCGCTGAAGGCATATCTCTGCTTGACATACCAGCATCTCTTGATCGTTCAAAAGGCGATATTCACGCGGCCGGTAATCCCCATTTTATGACAGATCCGGTAAACGGCAAGATCGTTGCGGAGCATATCTGCAGGACTTTCTGCGAATTGGACAGTAAATCCGCAGATTTCTATCGTGAAAACCTGGCGAAGTTCAACAAACGGATAGATTCAAAGCTCATCGAATGGCAGAAGCTGTTTGAGCAGCATAAAGGAAAGCGGATTGTAGCCTATCATAACTCCTGGCCCTACTTTGCACAGCGGTTTGGGGTGCGAATCGATCTGTTTCTAGAACCCAAGCCTGGAATCCCTCCAACACCTGCAAATCTTGCATCAGTCCAGTCCGGCATGAAAACTCAAGGTGTGCGGGTCATTATTGTTGAACCTTATCAGAACAGAAAAACAGCAGAGAATGTTGCGCAGGCAACCGGTGCAGCCATTGTTGATGTTGCGCAGTATCCAGGAGGCGTCAAGGGCACTGAAGGGGGTTACATTGAACTAATCGATTACCTGGTCAAATCCATAGCGAAAGCCCTGAGCGAAAAAGCCGACAAGTAATTCTGTTGAACGGAGGAATCCCCATGATGGAAGCTTTGGACATAATGAAATGGCCTTTCGTGGCCTGCCTGTTGCTGCCTGGCATACTTGTATATCTCGGACTGCATATTGTCCGAAGGGGAATCATTTTTGTGGATCTGGCACTGGCGCAGATGGCTGCGCTTGGAACATGCCTGGCAATTATGCTGGGACATGAAGCCAACAGCTGGACTGCGTACAGTTACTCACTCTGCCTGACGCTTACCGGGGCCGCAATATTCACCCTCACGAGGAATGCCAGGCAGCGGGTCCCACAGGAAGCCCTCATTGGCATAGTATACGTCGTCGCAGCCGCTGCGGGAATGCTGTTACTCAGCAAGCATCCGGAAGGCAACGAAGAATTGAAACGAACGCTGGTCGGGGAAATATTGCTGGTCCGGCCAATCGAAGTACTGCGCACTTTCGCCCTTTTTCTCGGAATCGGGATTCTTCATTATATTTTCAGGAAACAGTTCCTGATGATATCATTCGATCATGAACAGGCTGTTCGCAAAGGGATATCCATTCGGCTCTGGGACTTCTTCTTTTATGTTCTTTTTGGCCTTGTGGTGACGAGTTTTGTTCACAATGGCGGCGTGCTTCTGGTTTTTTCATACCTGATTATACCAGCCGTGTGCGCCAGCTTCCTTGTAGAATCTTTTACCTCAAGACTTATTGCCGGGTGGTTGACAGCTACTATCGGGAGCATCTTAGGCCTGTATTCGTCATTCACGCTTGACCTGCCAACCGGGGCCGCAATTGTCTGCTCATTGGGAACTCTTCTGATTCTTGCAGGTCTCATATCTAGATTCTGGCGGAGAGCTGATCGGAGATTCTGATGACTGCGAATTGACTTCCGTAGTTTGCTCTTGTTCTTTACCGCCAATATTGAATATGTATTGAGATACAGAAGGGAAGAACGATACGCCAGTATGCACATTTCCTTGAAATGCCTGATAAACTCGGCAATGTTTTTGTTCACGTTCTTTCTCTCCGCTCATTTCTCACAGGCGGACACTCCAAAACAGCCAGATTCTTCTGCATCATCAGGGATAACCACCGCGTCGGTTGCTCACGCAACCGCTGTTATAGAGAAAACGTACCTCGAAATCCTGGGCCGGAAGGCCGACGAGAGTGGATTAAAAACCTTCACGCAGAAGCTGACCCAGGAAAACAGGGATGAAGCCTGGCTCAGGAAGGCACTGCGCAATTCCCCTGAGTATCGCAGCAAAGCCGGGAAAGCCAGTAAAAGAGCCGTTATCTTAATAGCACTTGTAGCCATCCCGATAGCTGGCATGCTAATCATCTTCCTCAGGCGGCGAAGTGCAAAGGATTTCTTTTTCAAGGTCATTCTGCTCACGGCATCAATTGCCGCCGCATGCCTGGTCCTGGAGGCTTTTCTCCGCATCAAGGCAAGCATTGATGCAAAGAGGAATGCCGGTGCATTCCACAGACTCGCAAATATTTCCAAGCCTCCACCCGGCTCCGCAGCAACCCTGGGAAACATCATTTACCTGAGCCCCGACAGAAAACTCGTTTACGAACTGATACCTGGCCTGGATGTGGAATTCATGGGCGCCAGGATGACAAGTGGTAAAGACGGTTTCAGGACCACACCCGGCTCCAGCGACAGCACAAATGCACTCTGCATTATCGGATTGGGCGACTCGGTAATGTTTGGCTGGGGCGTACGCGACGGAGAAACATATCTTTCCGGACTTTGCAGACAGCTTAACTCCCGACAGCCCGGCCAGCCGGTAAAGGTCATCAATATGGCTGTCCCCGGATATAACACCGTAATGGAGGTCGAAACGTTAAAACAAAAAGGGCTCCAGTACCGGCCAAAACTCGTTTTCATCCATTTTGTCGACAATGACCTCGGCCTGCCGAACTTCATTTGCCAGGAGAATCCCGGCATCCGGCTGACAAAATCACATCTTGTCTCCGCAGTATCACGCATCCTGGGCGGCAACCTTGTAACGCGCCCTTTTGACATTCTCGCACGTCCACCGGATGAAATTCCGGATAAATACAGGGACATGGTTGGAGAACAGGCTTATCTCGCCGCCATGAAAGAGCTGGGCAACATGGCGCACCAGCACGGATTCAAGGTCATACTCCTTACAGAATGGCAGGCTCTTCCTTTTGTACGGAAAGCGGCCGATGATTCAGGAATGCCGCTGATCGAGCTTGGACCAACCATGACAGATTACTGCCGCAGCAACAACATAGCCGAATACCAGGGTTCAGTCTTGACGATCAGCAGGAATGATCCCCATTATTCGCCGCTCGCTCATGAGCTTGTCTGCAGGAGAATACTGGACTTCCTGGACAAAGGGAACCTGATACGGGATGAACGCTAACTCTGATATAGAAAAGACAATACTGAAAATACCGCCGCTCATCTCGGGCGGCATCATGCTTTCCTACAAGTGCACAAGCACCTGCCGGCACTGCCTCTACCGCTGTTCACCCTACCGGCCGGACGAGTGGCTTTCCCTGGAAATAGCCGAAAACATATTTCAAACCCTGAAGAAGGAACCGGACCTTCGCGGCGTCCACATTGCCGGCGGCGAACCCACAATGAAATGGCCGCTCCTCCTGGACATCCTCAGGCTTGCCCGACGGATGGACATCCCGGTTGAATACATGGAGACAAATGCATCCTGGTGCAAAAGCAGGAATGACACGGTTAAGAAGATGAAAGAACTCAAGGATGCCGGTCTTAACTCGATATTGATCAGCGTCTCCATGTTCCACAACGAGTTTGTCCCCTTCTCGTCCACCCGCAACTGCTTTGAAGTTGCCAGCGAGGTTCTTGGATCCGATAAAGTCCTGCTCTACCTGCCGCACATGTATGACATGCTTTCAAAACTGCCGGGTGACGGAAAGCACAGCATGGAGGAATTCTGCCGTCATCACGGCGTCAGGCCGGATTCATCCGCATTGCTGAAACTCTATGATATTACCCCCTCAGGCCGCGCGGCCAGCGCCCTGCGCAACTGCTACCAGGCAAAGAACCCGCTGACGTTCTCAGGGAAAACCTGTAAAGCGGACCTTCTCTCGACAAATCACTTCCACACCGATCAACAGGGAAATCTCTTTACCGGCTGCTGCGCCGGACTGGTTCCGGCAACCGCACCAGATTTCCATCCTCCAATAACGGCAGAAACCCACCCGATCTTCCACACCCTGTGTTTCGAGGGACCATTCGGGCTGATGCAGACAGCCGGCGCTGAAAACGGTTTTCAGCAAAGAAAAGAAGGCTACGTCAGCAAATGTGACCTCTGCATGCACGTCAGGGCACATCTTTCCGGAACCGGCAGGTTCAAGGAACTCAAGCCAGCGTACTTCTACAGGGAATAGAATTAAGAAGGCACAGAGGGTCAAAGTAAAGAAGACAAGAGACAGAGAATGCCCGGACAGCACAGGAATATCGAGTAACACAACTTGGCTATGATCACGACCCGCCGGAAAGTCAAATAACTTCAGGCTTTGTGCCTATGTGCCTTTGCAACTCTGTGCCTTCTTAATTCAGCTTCTCCACGGGCGGTCCCGCTTGACCGAAAAAAGAATATCTTTGAGTATCTTAACATCCTCTGGTATCTCAAAATCAAACATCCCGACCAGAACATGGTCCGCACCATTTTCAAAAGTATACTGGAACGCATCCCTGGGCGGGATGGCGCCTGCCGCCATTATCTTGAACGCCAGCCATGGCTTTTCTACGGTCTTCATGAAAGCCGCGGTCTCCTCGGGATTACTGCACCAGTAGCCCGGGATCTCCTGCGTCGGCCCCTTTATCTGTTCAGGTTTCGGCCCGGTGGGATACCTGTGATGGTGGAACGTCTTGATATAGAAATCGGTATTAACCTTATTTTTCTCACATTCCTTTATAACGTTCAAATCATGCGCCCCCACACCTGACGGAACGCCAAGATCCTTCGCGCACTGGACACATTTTGCGATCAGATCCATCTTGCCGCCTGCCGCCAGGCCATCGGCCCGCACGCCCCAGAGATAAATCGCATCCACGCCGTCATCCACAATCTGCTTCACCTGGTCTGAATAAGCTTTCATGTCCGGCTTGATGTCAGCGGTTGGACAGACAATGCATTTCATCTTACCACCCCATTCGCGCCTGTATTTCTTGATGGTGTCAATCGCGCCTGGAGCGGTGTGGATGCAGAGGGTATCCACGCCGTAGGATTCAGCTACCGACATCGTTTCCATTATCTTCACCTGGGTATTGTAGTGAGCAGTGAGACTATAGACATACCGCAAATCACGGCTATGGGTGAAATGCGTAAGCAGATTGCCGCCAAGCAGCATCCGGCTGATTTCAATGTTGCCGATCTTGCCTTTCGGCAGCGTATCTTTTGAACCCGGTGCGACCTTCGAAACCGCAGGCTTATCGCCCTGCCCCTGCACAGATGTAGAGCCTGCTGCCCCAATCGCCAGCGCACCACCGGCTGACGCCATCACAGAATTCTTCAGAAAACCGCGACGGGATATTCCATTTTCCATTTTTACCTCCAGAGCTATCACTGATTACATGGACATGAAAACTATTGCAGTCAAGTCTTCATATTCCTTATCAGTCTTATCCGTACTAATCTTTCTCTCCCCTCAAAGACTTACAGGAGTTGTAGGGGCGCCGCTTGCCACGTGAGTCACGTTCCACGTGCCAACGTGGTCACGTGACCGGCGCCCGCTGGCGTCGACAAGCGACGCCCCTACATTTGCTGGTAGTGACGCGGCCGATTCCCACGCCGTGTCATCCGTGGTCAGTCCTTGTCGTCATTGCGCTTAAGGCGCTGTATTATACCGGTGCCAGGCGTCCATCGACTTCGACAAATGATCGCGGGCATCACCGCCTATGCCGTAACACTGCAGTCCAACAGGTCCCTTATAACCGGCTTCCTTCAATATCTTGAGAAAGTCCGCCATGTCATACGATCCGCTTCCAAGCGGCTGGATCCAGTTCCCCTTGCCCGAACGAATCTCCCCGGGAGTATCCGTTCCCTGCAGGCTCACAGCCTTGAGGTAAGGCATGGCCGTCGTCACCGCTTTCTTCAAATCCCGCTCTTCGTCACCCTTCATCCAGTGACAAAGGTTGAACATCACGCCGACATTGGGACGATCCACTTTCTTCGCGACGCGTACCGCGTCAGAAATGCTCTGCACCCAGTTGCCGAAATGCGGATAAATAACCAGTTCTGTTCCCGATTCTTTCGCAAGGTCGGCAATCTCACGCATTAATTCCACGGCCCTTGTATCACCGGCAGGATCAGAGGCTTTCATTCCTTCGAAAAGGACCTGGAGCGCAACACCCCGCCCTTTGAAAAGACCGAGCATATCCTTCAGGCGCTTGTCGTATGGCTGACTGTTACCTGCCGCAATATTGACCCTGATGTAAACATGGAACAACTTAAGACCAACCGAGTCGAGAGTCTTGAGGCGTTCGGGAATATTATCCATCCACAGATGACCGCATCCGTCATACCCGAGTTCCTTCAGGAGCTCGGCCTGCTGCTGGAGGTTCCTGTGTTTCGCGTCATTGGTATCCATGCAATACGCGAAAAAAGGATTCTTCTTCACCCCGGGTTTCGGGGAATTATCCGCCGCAATGGAAACAACACCAAGCCCGAGCACCGCAAACAGCATTATCCACAGATGATTCTTTTTCATGGTTCCGTATGATTAGCAGGCATCATGCCAAGCCTGTCATTAAAGGGTAATAAGGCGCATCACCCTGCAATCCAGGCACTTCTGTATTCTTAATCATCAGCCGCCTTCAAGGTAACTGTTGTTGTCCTGCGTACAGAAGTACGCAACTTAGGCTTACCGGCCCGAACTCACAACGGCGGCAATAACCGCCGCCCCTATTCCTGAACCGTCCTTCGTCAGCTTGAGTCTGATCTTATCCGCGGAACGGCCTTCCAGTTCCCGCAGGGCATCCTGCATCATAGCGCAATAACCAGGATATTTCTCAAACAGCGATCCATCCACAGCAACCGTTACGCCGCTTGCAGACCGGCGTTCAACCCTTGTCAATGCTCCCGCAATCATAGTGGCCGAAATCCGCGCCGAACGCCTTGCTATCGCATGGCTGATCCCTGCAAGCATACACCGCTCCTCTTTTGACAACGGCCGCCCCGCAAGAGCCTTCCCCAGCTTCTTCAGTTCCGCCGGGGATCCTGCTTCAAGTATCCCCATTTCACGGGTGGTAAACGCATCTCCGTCTTTCAAAACCTTCGGCATCCTGCCTCCGAACAGCATTCCCTCCTTTATAAGTCCAGAAACGGCAAGCTGGAACAGTTGGGGCTGGTATTTCCCCGATATCATTTTCTCTGCAAGCTGGCCACCCGGATTCTCCGATTCCCGGTCCATCTGCCGGTCAAACCTGTTGAATGGCAAAGCGCGGTTGAATGCGCCAGCTTCCATGTTGACGATCATGTGCCCGCCGTTGTAAGAGCCGATATCCTTGCGGATTCTTCTTGTCGGCAGCTGGACACAGATATTGAAACCGGTGCCGAGAATCACGCCTGCCTGGCACCTGGGATCAAGCACTGCCTGTGTCTGCAGGGTCCCGACCGTATCATTTGCCAGGGCCACAATCTCAGCCTGGTCAACCCCCTGCCGGGCGAAAGCCTTTTTCTGCAGGTCAACGATCTTTCTCCCGACCACGCCTTTCGCGGTAAATTCCTTGGTCCATCGCATGAGGATTCCTTCGTCAATCCCGAGCAGCTTGACTGGAAAGCTGAAAGTATAACCCAGCGAATAGTTTCCGGAAAAACGATTGTCATGCAGAAACTTGCCAACATACCGGGCTATTGCATCGAACAGGACAGAGCCGTTTCCGGTGATTTGGTTCCCGGTAAGCTTGTATTTTGCCTCTGCCACTACCGACGCTTTCCTGTCCTTTCCTGCCAGACGCACCATCATTACCCTGAAATTCGTGCCGCCAAGGTCCAGCGCGAGAAACATGCCCTTTTCCGTTCCTGTTGCTGCATCACAATACGCAGGAAGCATCGGCAATGAACTCTTTCTGCCTGACAGCCCTGAATCCATTTCTTTTCCGAGCGCAATCTTCATCCGACGCATCTGTTTCACGGAAAGTTCGAATTCTTTAACAATATTCTCTGTCAGCATATCGCACCTCACATTTCGAAAAGTTGTTGCCCCACCCTCACCCTAACCCTCTCCCCTGAATGGAGAGGGAATCGGGAGCTCTGCGCAAACGATTAACTATTCTTCCTCTCTCCTTGGGGGAGAGGATTGAGGTGAGGGGTCTCCCCTGTCTCCATTTTTTCCCGTTTCACCCTTTGTTCCCGTCGCTCTTTCCAATCCCGAGCCGGTTCCTTATCAGCCAGGCCATCCACAGCAATTCCTCTTTATTCCGCTCGGAAAGCACTCCCTGCTTTTTCTTCCCGTCTTTGCCGAGAATCTGGAGTTCCATTACGGGCACATCGTTTACCTCCATGCCGCTGGGCCCCATCTTCACGGTAGCAATATCTTCAAGCCGAAACTTTGTTTCCTTTGTCCCGAACAAACCTGTTCTCCTGGTGCCAAGGGTGCCGCCAACCACCGCAATAATTGTCTGGCGCCTCCCCATGTTGACCGCCCCAAGCAGCAACCCTATACCAATCGCCCAGAAACCGGCAATAAAAAGGAAAATCTGCCAGGGCATCTGTTTGGAGGATTCGGCAAAAAACGCAACAGCGGTAAAGAAAACCATAAACCCGTTCCACAGCAGGCTGAAGAAGAATAGGCCCTTGCTCCCCTTGAAAAGGCCGGCAGGAGGAACAACAAGGGCAAAGCCCTCCGGCAGATCGTTCAGCGTAATGGCGCTCCCGGAGGGTTTTGGAACAATGGTATCAGTTGTTAATCCGTCTGCCGTTTCCTCTACCACCGGAATGGTTTTTGTCACAGCTGACGAGAATGTGCCGGCACTGTGCGAAAGCGCCGCAATTGAAGAAGCAAGGTTTTCAGCCAGACCCTTGAGCATCTCGCGAGGATATGCAATACCAAGCACTATGCCCTTACTCGGCCTGCAGTCCTCTCTCAGCGCACAGAAAGCGCCGTCACCCATGTCCTTGCAGGCCCCATCGCCGCTCTGGGTTCGCGCAGAAGTCACAACCATTTTTTCCACCGCGTTGACAGGCCGCTTGAAGCTAAGAGTGATGGGCCCCATTTTCTCGATGCCCCAGATAGTGTCACGTGAAACAAGGATCTCGGAATGTCCCCAGCCTTTGAAAATTGCCAGTCCGAACATTATCAACCCTATCCCGGCCGCCAGTCCCGGCAATCCCATCAGACCGAATCCAATAGACATCCATTTCTCCGGCCCATGAGTAAGAATACCGTGCCCAATCGGCCCACCCATCCAGAACACCATGAAAACAGTTATCACGATTCCGAAGACTATGAAACCGATTCCCGCTCGTCCTGCTTTGCCAAAGTTACGCTGCGGCAGAATGTAGCGTACTCCGGCCATCTCATTCTCAATGCGTATCCCGGCAGGAAGGCTCCAGGCTCCAGCCGCCCTTTCCTGCATCTTCAATGTTGTCTGCATTCCCTGCACTAATTAATCCATCCTTCATTCAAACCGAATGCTATCCACATATCTCACAGATTACACAGATGTTAAGAGATTTTCCTCTTTTTAATCGGCGTCATCTGCGCAATCTTTGGATAATTCTTTTCTATCTTTTTACAGTTTCGAAAATGCATCGGCAAAAGGACTGCTGAACCCGCCTGACTGGACCGGTTTCCTGATATCATTCCGCGGCTTGGGACCGGTCTGCCCTGCACCGCCCCTGGGTTTTGCCTGCCCGGGATTCTGCTTCATTGAAATCGAAATCCTCTTTCTCTCTGCATCAACCTCAATGACCGTTACATTCACTTTCTGGCCGACCTTAACCACATCCATCGGGTTCTTCACAAACTGATCGGCAAGCTCGCTGATATGCACAAGACCATCCTGGTGAACCCCCACATCAACAAACGCACCGAAGTTTGTAACATTGGTAACGATACCAGGGAGCTTCATTCCAGGCACAAGATCTTTCATCTCGTGGACACCTTCAGCAAAAGAAAATGCCTCAAATTGCTGGCGTGGATCGCGGCCGGGTTTAGCCAGTTCCGCCATGATATCATTCAGTGTTGGCAGTCCAATCTTGTCCGTAACGTATTTCTTCAGGTCGACTCTCGCACGAAGCGATGCGTCTTTAATAAGGTCTGGAACTGAACACCCAAGGTCCTTTGCCATCTTATCGACAATTTCGTAGCTCTCCGGATGAACCGCGCTGGCATCCAGTGGATTCCTCGAAACCCTCACACGCAGGAATCCTGCGCACTGTTCAAACGCCTTTGCGCCAAGCCGCGGAACCTTTTTGATCTCCGACCTGCTCTTGAACGGGCCGTTCTCGTCCCTGTGCTTCACTATATTCTTCGCCATCACCGGCCCCAGCCCGGAAACATACGTCAGCAACTGCTCGCTGGCCGTGTTGACCTCAACACCTACGCTGTTGACACAGCTCATGACCGTGTCATCAAGCCTCTCCTTGAGCTTCGTCTGGTCAACGTCGTGCTGGTACTGACCCACGCCAATCGACTTCGCGTCAATCTTAACGAGTTCCGCAAGCGGATCCATGAGCCGCCTGCCTATGGAAACCGCGCCACGCACCGTCAGGTCCTGGTCCGGAAACTCCTGCCGGGCGACTTCAGATGCAGAGTAAATCGAAGCTCCGCTTTCATTCACCATCACTATCTGGATTGGCTTACTGAATTTCAGAGACCTTACAAATGTTTCCGTCTCCCTGCTTGCGGTCCCGTTGCCTATGGCAATGGCTTCGATTTTGAAATGATCGCACAGTTTCGGTAACACCTTTTCGGCTTCCCGGGCCTCAGCAGGCGAGCTGGTTAAATGCATCACTGTATTGAACAGCAGTTTCCCCTGCGGATCAAGGCACACGGTTTTGCATCCGGTTCTGAAACCGGGATCAAGCGCCAGGACCGCCTTCTGGCCCAGAGGAGAAGCCATCAAGAGTTCACGCAGGTTCTCGGCAAATACGCGGATGGCCTCTGCATCAGCCCGGTCACGAACGCTCATCCGGGTTTCAACTTCCATCGACGAAGACAACAGCCGTTTGTAGCAGTCTTCAACCGCCTCCCGGACCTGCTTTGCGGCCTGACTGGTTCCCTTCACAACCCTGGCCGAAAGCATAGCAATCGCCTCTTCTTCAGGCGGCAGGATACTGAAGGAAAGGAATCCTTCCTTTTCTCCCCGGAACATTGCAAGAAGCCGGTGACTGGGCGCACTCGCGACAGGCTCGCTCCAGTTGAAATAATCCCGGAACTTGGTGCCTTCCGTTTCCTTCCCTTTCACCACGGCACAGGTTATCTTTCCTTTTCTCTCAAAGAAGGAACGCATTTCCTTCCGGATAGTGGCATCCTCATTTATCCACTCGCTTATGATATCCCGCGCTCCTGCAAGAGCTTCGGCAACATTTCCAACCTTCTTCTCCGCGCTTACGTAATCAGCCGCTGCCTTTGCAGGATCAACTAACGATGCCTGTTCAAAGAGCAGTTTGGCCAGCGGTTCCAGCCCCTTCTCTCTGGCAATCGTTGCACGCGTACGACGCTTTGGCCTGTACGGCAGGTAGATATCTTCCAGGGCCGCCATCGTGTCGGCGCCGGCTATGGCTTTCTTCAACTCGTCGGTCAGAAGTTCACGTTCTTCCAGGGACTTGATTATCGCCGCACGCCGTTCATCAAGGGCCTGGAGCTTTGCAAGCCGGTCCCTGATGCCTGTAATCGCAACTTCATTAAGTTCCCCGGTCCATTCCTTGCGGTACCGTGCAATAAACGGAACTGTTGCCCCGCCCTCAATCAGCGCAGCGGTTGCCATCACCTGCCGCGGTGTAATTTTAAGTTCCCTGGATACGAGTTCTATGTGTTTTTCGTTCATCAAGAATTAATCACCTTCTTTCCTTTCCCAAAATCCAACAGCAACAAACCCGAATTTAATGCCCCTGCCATTCCAACGCAATTCCTTTATCGACTGCCGGCAGGTTTCGGGTTAATAATCCGGACTGGCAGCAGGTATTCCGTCTCGAGTGCGATATTAAGCCACGGCACCGTGAAATAATTGTAACCGGCCAGGGCAAGCCGTAAACATGAAAGGATTGATCTTATGACACGCGATCAGGCCCTAGAACTCCTGCGCAAGTACGTTAAGAACGAAAACATGATCAGGCACTGCCTCGCATCAGAGGCGGTAATGACCGCCCTTGCCGGAAGGCTCGGCCAGGACCGCGAGAAATGGGCGCTCGCGGGCCTCCTGCATGACCTCGACGTGGAACTGTGCAATGCCGACCTCGCCGTCCACGGCAACGAGACCGTGAAAATCCTGACACAACTCGGCATTGACCCGGAAATTGTGGATGCAATCCGGATGCACAATGAAGGGGCACACACCGAAAAGCGAAACAAGATGTTCCACCACGCCCTGGCCGCCGGAGAGACTATCACAGGCCTGATCACCGCCACAGCCCTGGTTTATCCCGACAAGAAACTCGCGAGCGTAAAGCCAAAGTCCATTACCAAGCGGATGAAAGAAACCGCCTTTGCCCGTTCCGTCAACCGTGACATCATCCGCGAATGCGAGAAAATCGGGATACCACTGGACGAATTTGCGGAGATTTGCCTCAAATCAATGCAGGGAATCAGCGGGCAATTGGGCTTGTAGCACGAAACTTCTTCCAGCGTGGAAGACAAAAGAGATGTTTCAGAAAAGATTTGCTTTGGGAGTGCTGAAACGCTAAAATTCCCACAATTAAATAAGAGAAAAACCGTTTGAGCGCACAGAAGAAACTATTAATTGTTGATGACGAGAAGCATATTCGGGCAATATTCCTCAAAGTACTTTCCCTTATGGCTCCCGACGTCAAGGTTGATATTGCAGTTAACGGAGCAGAGGCCGTAGATGCTTTCCGCGAAGGTCGGCATGACGTCCTTGTAATGGACCTTCACATGCCGGTAAAAGACGGATTTTCAGCATTCAAGGACATCAAGGCAATCTGTGAAAATGAACACATCAATATGCCTGCCGTAATATTCTGCTCGGGATACCAGCCGCCGGAAGAGCTTGCGGAAATTATCGCCAGGGAACCACGCCACTGCATGCTCACCAAACCAGTGCTCGTCGATACCCTGATGAAAGAGATCAACTCCCGCCTGTAAAGGTTCCCAGACAGGGAATCATTCCTGTTTCTTGCTGTATAATTCAACAAGCACTGCAAGAAGCAGTAGCGCAACCGCGCCAAGCATGACAGAGCTGGCCGCCATTCCATTTGTTATAAAGCCGCCAAACACTGTACGCGCGAAAAGAAACCTTCCAACCACAGAAACAGCCATCAGAGCAACACCAGCACCCGCCAACAGCATAGATAACTTTCTCATTTATTCCTCTCCCCTGCCCATAAGGGCAATTCGTTTAAGTGTGATTATATTAGAACACATTTTTCCGCCTGGGAAGCCTATTCTTAATCTTTTCTTTATCTTGATAAAGATTCACAATCTGGGCTGCCTAACCTGAGGAATTCATTCGACAATCCCCTCCAATTCCTTCTATATTCTTTCAAGAATCTTATGGAAAAGGGAACAACGATAAGGACAACACCGGCAAACTCAAGAATGTTCGCAGGAACATCAATCATTCTTGCCGTGCTGGCAATTGCGCCCCAGGGGACAGCCGGAGAAGAGACAAACAAACAGGAGAATTCAGGCTGGTCGGTAAGCGCAAGCTTCGGGACCACAGTAACGAGGGGTAACAGCAAGACACTGCTGAGCAACAACAGCATAGTCGCCGAGCGCAAGGGCGGCGATATTGAAGCCCGGATCGGCGTTGAAGCCAACTACGGTGAGGCGGAGACAGCCCAGACCAACGGGACAAAAACAACCGCAGCCAACGTCAATAACGCCAGGTTCTTCTCGGAAGTCAGGAAAAAGTTAAGCGACAGGACATATCTCTACTCAAAAGGCGATGCCCTAACCGACCGCCCCGGCGGTATTGACTTCCGGATGGTTATCGGCCCCGGAGCTGGTTATTATTTCCTGAAAGACAAAAAGAATGAACTGAGCACTGACCTCGGTGTTACGTATTTAAGGGAAACATCCTCAGATACAACAAAAGATGAAGCCACTCTCCGCGTCAGCGAAAGATACGACCTGGCCATCACCAGGACAGCCAAACTGTGGGAAACTGTCGAATACCTGCCCGTCATCGATGATATGAAACAATTCCTTCTTAACGCCGAGGCCGGACTTGAAGTCGAGATAATCACACACCTGGCCATGAGGCTTGTGGCACAGGAAAAATACAACAGTGACGCACCGGCAGGAAAAGAAAAGAACGACCTCACAATCATCAGCGGCATCACGGTAAAATTCTAGCAGACCTTCCGAAGAAGTTCTGCTAGGATTTTACCAGTTTCTTCAGCAGCCACGCCATGTTCTCGCCGAGGATGGTCATGGTGCGAATGCCTTCCTCGTCATTCTCCACCTGCCCCTTTTCCCTACCAAATCCCATGTTCCAGTAACAGGAACCGGGAACAATCATCTGGTTAATGAGGAAGAAATGGTTGATCGAATCAAATGCATGTATCTCGCCGCCCCTCCTGACCGCCATGATTGCCGCACCTATCTTCCGTCTCAGGCAGTTGTCGTTAGCCCTTGTCACAAGGCCGGCCCGGTCGATCAGGGCCTTCATTTCCGGCGTGATATCGGCAAAATATGTTGGCGAAGCAAGGATGATCCCGTCCGCCTTCCGCATCTTCTCGATGCATCCATTGATCATATCATCCGCCTGGACGCAGAGATTGTCTTTCTTCACAGAACACTGGTAGCACGCCTTGCAGCCGTGAATCAGGTTTCCACCCAGCTGCACGAGTTCAGTCTCGATACCTTCCGCCTTCAGCACCTTGAATACATGACTGATCAAATGAAAAGTATTTCCGTCTTTCCTCGGGCTTCCGTTAAACGCAACAACTTTCATAGCTCCTTATCTCCCTGAAAAATAACCGACTCAAATATCGCAGAGGATTCATCAAAGTTCAAGAATGTAAAACAGCGCTCCTCCTGGACGCCATGTGTGGGAGCTTTTGGGACGGGAGGAAGATGCGAACCTGACAACTCTGTTGATGTTCAATCCTGTTGGTGTCCAAGTTTTTTTGCACACTCAATGCGGTCTTTAAGTTGGTCGGAAAAGTACTTTACAGCCCCTTCAAAATTCGATTTCAGGTCTTTTGCTGTAACTGGATTGCCGTTTCGTATCTGTTTGGCGTTGCTTTCCAGAGTCTGCCTGAGATTAGCGACGTAGACTTTAGAACTTTGGTCGAAAGCATCAGATTGTTCCTTTTGCCTGACAGGCAATTCTTTAATCTGTCTTTCATATTTCTTCCGATCATCTTCAGCGAATTTAGAAAATGGTACGACCGTTTTGCCCTTACTGGAAAATCCTATATTGTGTTTCTTCGCTCCTCTCTCAATGTTCTTGGCTTCCTGCAGCTCTTTTTTTAAATACTTCTCATCCTGCTCGCGTTGTTTTGCGAGTGCACTGGTCATTTGCACGCGCAGTTGGCTGATAATTGTGGTGAGATTTTTCTGGGCTTCGGCATAGAGGGTATTATTGACCGCCAGTGCAGATTTAGCCTCAGGGGACAATGCCTGGTCTTGCTGGTCATTCTGGCCCGCTCCTGCCTCTGGACTGACTGAATTCGAGGCTGTATTGTCGCCAGCCTGACCGGATATCGTCAGTGTGGTCAAAATGACTGAGGCTGCAATTATCCTGGTATGAAAACACGGCTGCGCATTGCGCCTAACATTTTGAGGATACTTACAGGGGAGATCTGAATTGATTTGGCTTCTATTCATTCAACATCCCAGTTTGTCGACTAATAGTAACGACGACCTTGTTTAGACCATATGCCGTTTTGTCGAGAGTGTCAAAGAGTATTAAGGAGGGCTTTCTGCTTTCATGGCAGCAGTCTATTTTAGAGCTTTCAGGTCGTCCAGCACTGCGAGCAGCACATGGTAATTGTCAACGAGCAGGCCTTCGTAGCCATGGCCGCCACCCTTCCAATCGCGCCAATCGCGAGACATGCCGCTCTGGTCGAATCCTTGGAACATACCCTGCGCAAAGCCCTCAAGCATCGGATGCAGGATGCGCCTGGCATCCTCCTTGCGGCCCAGTTTGAAGAGCGCATGGATGGTGTAATAGGCCCAGCACCCCGTGGCGCCGCCATTCTCATAATACTGGAAGCCGTCACTGCCGTCCTCGAGGTATGGCTCACCAAAAGCCGTGGGGGGAGATTTCCACCCGACACTCCTGTGATCGACATAATCACCCTTCCTGATCGGCACGAGGTTTCCGGGAAGACCGAGCGAAAAATTAGTGTAGCCGACTTGGGCCATCTTCGCCAGCAGCTTGTCCATGATGCGGTTCGCTGTCTTGTCATCCACCAATCCGTAGGTGATCGCAGCGCCCTGAACGAAGGTGAAGGCATAGTCATGCAACTGCCCGTCAGCGCTCTTCCAACCAGCCAGCAGGCCGGTTTCAGGATTCAAATACGTCGGGACATAGACCGCTCGCAGCTTCGCGGCACGCTCCGCAAAATAGGTTGCTTCCTCAGTGTTCTTTAACTGCCGTGCGAGATCGGCGAGCTGGGTCGCGGCATGATACGCCAATGCGTTGGCATACGCATCTTCATGGCCGAAGTTAATGGTATCCCACCAGTTTCCCGGGCGCCGGGCCGGCAGCGGGCGGTCACCGAGGTTGCCGGTGCCGGGATATTCGATCAACCCATTGCCGTTCTTATCGGTCGCAAACATTTCGCGGCCCCAGGCGTAGAGTTTGTCGCGATTGGCGCCAGCCCATTTAAGGTCCCCGGAGCTGTTGATATAGTTACAGGCGGCGATCACTAGGGATGGCAACGAGTCCGAGGTGGTCCACGGCGTTTTCCACTTCCAGCCGCCGGCCTGACCGTATGCCTTCACGCCTGACAGATAGCGGTCGAGCGTCGTGCGGACCAGGTCGTTGACCGTGAGGCCATCAGCCAGCGGAGGCGTGTGCATCGCCAGATCGGCATACTCAAATACGCACATCGAGCAGATGTCGCTTGCTGAATTATTGGCCAACATCCGCAACTCGGGCTGCAACTGGAAGATGTTCAGCCAGTCACGCCGGAAACCATCGTAGAGTGGATTGTTTTCGATGCCGGGCAGTTTGGGATGAATAGTCACTGCCTCAAGTTTGTATTCGACATGGGACTGATCCTCGCTGGCGGGAAGGAAGGCGAGCCGCACGAAGGCCGGCTTCTTGTCGCGATTAGCGGTATAATGAATCTTGCCTTTTCCCGTGATTCGCAAGGTGCCCATGTCCGGCAGATGGAGGACACAGGGCAGGTTCATGATCTGGCCCTCCGGTTCCATCAGGCCCAGCAGCGTGGCATGGTTGAGCTTCTGGTTGAACGTGAGCATGAACGGCGGCGTCTCGACGCCTTTTGCAAAATCCGACTTCAGGGTCAGTTCCCGTTCATTCCACGTCACGCTCCAGACCGACTGGCCCTTAAGTTTGTAGGTCTGCCCGTCCAACTGCAATCCTGCGATAGCCTTTTCATCCTTGAGGATCGGATTGTTGTCGAGCTTCCCCTTCCCCAACGAATCAACTGAGAACCCGCTGAACACCGGCACCTTGTCGGAAAGACCAAGCGACAGATAATTGGACCGGAATTCAGCGGCGCCTGCAAAACCCTGTCCTGTTGCCATGGACAACAGAAGCAGCCCTGAGAGAGAAAACCGTTTTACAGTTGAGCGTGCTCTGTTGTTCATTTATGCGTATCTTTTATTTTGTCATTTGGCCTGTTTAGCGGGTGTCTCCGTTTTGAACGCATCCAGCACGACCTCAGGAACCTTCGCGTCTTCCATCCAGACACTAAGATGCCCGTGCGGCGGGGCTGGCTTACCAGCATGTCCCGTGCAGCGCAGGAAGCTTTTCACGGCAATGGTGACCTTTCCGCCCTGGAACTCAGGCAGGAAGTCCGCCCATACATATCCGCCGCGCGCATCGCCCCCTTGCTTCGCAAAGCCGGACTTGGACTCGGCGAAGAGCTTACCATTAACGTAAAGCGCGAATCCCTCGCCGGCAAAGGTATGAGCGCTGTCGCCGACAACCAGGCGGTACCGGCGCTCGGGATCGAGTTTCGGAATATCAAAAGTCTGCCGCATCAGCAGGACTTCCTTTTCCCAGAGCGTCTTCGGAGTTATCCCGCAGCCGCACTCAGGATTCGTGCATTTTTCCCTCAATGCCGCCAGCTTGCCGTCCCTCTGGCCGAATGGTGCTGCACCTGTCTTCCAGCCGGCTTTGCCAGAATCGAAATCAACGGCAAACCAGTTAGTCATTCCATCAGGATAAGTGATATCGCGATACCGACCGCCCTTAGTCGGGTCATGCTGCTCCGGCGGATCGAAACTGAAGTAGCTCCAGGTCGCGTTCTTCATGTCAGGCCCGTATGGTTTCCAGTCATAGTCGTGGATGCCTGCCGCTTGATAGAAACTTATCAGCGTATCCAGGTCGCTGCTCAATCCCGCTCCTACATTCGCGGGCTTACGTCCGGTGATGATCGGCTCCAGGTAAAGCCCGCCCCCGTGGAGATAGCCCGGCACCTTCGCCGCCGCCGCCGGATATGCGGGTACCATCTTTTCGAGAATCATCGGACGCAATGCCACCGCCATGGCCGCCATCTGCTCCGGCGTTGGCTCGGCGGGATCTTTGGTCCACTCGGCGATAAATGCGTCGCTGTAAAGCATCTCCACGCACTGCTCCAGGGTCGGATTCTTCGGCCATGGTTGCGGCGTGCGATATGGGCGGGAAAAGCCGTTCAATGGTTCCGCCTTGCCGCCGAGCAACTCCACCATGGCCCGGCCGAGGGCATCGCCAGTCAACAGGTAGGTCTCTGCGTTGAGATTGTAGTGATAACCTTTACTGCCGGGGGATTCACCGATGTCGCGAAAGAATCCGCGCGAGTCAATGGACTTGACGTTTCCTTTGAATTCCGGGTGTTTGCCGCTGTCGCCGTCAACGGCCAGTTGTGCTTGGGCGATCGTGAGGCCAGGGCCTTCTCGGCCGGGATTGCCACAGCCGGTGGCCACCACAAATTTGGCGTTTGGAGCGTTGAACTCCTTGCGCCATGCCTTGATAAAATTAACCAGATTCTGCTCATAGCGGCTGGCATGCACAGGGTTCTGATCCTTATGGCCCTGCCACCACACAAAACCAGCGATCTCATAGCCCTGCTTCTTGAATTCGGGATATTTTGTTCCGAAGTTGTTTAGAACCTCTTTCACGGCTGCCGTGCACTCATCGTACTGCTTGCCGGCATACCATCCGCCCGGCTGCGGCTCAGTCCCCTTTTCCCACTGACTCTGCGGATCCTTGTAACCGGCAAAGACGTACGTCTTCTCAACCCCGGTTTTTTCGTCCTTCACAACAGCCTCAAACCGCTGGCTGCCTGGCGGTAGGTAATCCCAACCAAGACTGCGGTTGCCGATGCAGGCCTTGATCAACAAGACGGGCTCGTCGTGGAAGGTTCCCATCACATAGCCGAAACCAAGTTCGGGTCCGATAAACCTGCCGTTGGCGGTGGCCGTGAGCGGCGTACTGCTTCCCTTGCCCAGGTACGCATCATTCAAGATCACATCGCTGC
>Ga0172371_10001329_pt1 | contig 39234 bp, 23 predicted proteins | sample Lak12m_FD_114543 | JGI IMG/M metagenome (GOLD analysis project Ga0172371, IMG submission 114543) | Freshwater microbial communities from Kabuno Bay, South-Kivu, Congo - kab_022012_12m | ecosystem: Environmental > Aquatic > Freshwater > Lake | place: Democratic Republic of the Congo: South-Kivu... | reverse complement strand
GACAAAATACTATCCCAGCCGCATCGGGCGTGGCGGAGTTGCCGAAATTGATAACGGACGATTCATCAACAAGCAATTTGAGAGCATCCTCAACTATTCAAAATCTTTTGGGAAAAACGATTTGCAGGCAGTTGCCGGCTACACTTTCCAGGAACTTGTTTCCAACGATTCGTACATGGTCAATTCAGGATTCGACAGCGATTATTACACCTGGAACAACATCGGCGCCGGTACAGCGCTTGGCGAAGGAACTGCCGAAATGGGTTCCTACAAAAGTATGAGCAGGTTGATTTCCTTTTTTGGCCGGGTAATGTACAAATTTGACGAACGCATCCTGGCCTCTGTTTCACTCCGGCGGGAGGGTTCATCGCGTTTTGGCGAGAACAACAAATGGGGGTGGTTTCCTGCTGCAAGCCTTGGCTGGCGAATGAATCGTGAAAATTTTATGAAAGATATTTCCTGGATCAATGACCTGAAACTTCGTGTGGGTTACGGGGTTACCGGGAACCAGGATTTTGAAAACTACAAGTCGCTTACGCTGATGGGCAGAGCCGGCAAATTTTATTACAACGGCGAATGGATCAACACGTACCAGCCGGTTTCAAACCCAAATCCAAACCTTCGATGGGAAAAGAAACAGGAAATAAATGCCGGTGTTGACTTTTCATTCCTGAAAAACAGGGTTGGCGGCGCTTTGGATGTTTACTACCGCTGGAGCAGCGACTTGCTTTATACCTACACCGTTTCCGTTCCGCCTTATCTCACCAACGAGTTTTACACCAATGTCGGCACCGTTAGCAACAAAGGAATTGAGCTTACGCTGAACGGAGTTCCTATTAAAAATGAAAACTTTACCTGGACTACAACCCTCACTTTTAGTAAAAACATAAATGTATTAGAGAAATTCTCGAACGAGGAATTCACCAACACTTACGTAGAAATCGGCTGGTTGGGAGGCGCCTTCCCGCTTAATTGCCAGCGATTGATGGAAGGCGAACCCATCGGGACATTTTATGGCCCCGTGTGGCTTGGCCTTGATGAAACCGGACACGACAAGTTGAAAAACCAGGACCCGGTTGGCCGTGTAACCCCCGACAAATGGGAAGAAATTGGCAATGCCAATCCCGATTTCATGTTAGGATGGAGCAACACCCTCATTTACAAAAGCTGGGATATGAATTTTTCACTTCGGGCACAAATTGGTGGTGACGTGTTGAATATGTACCGGCTCTATTACGAAAACTGGCAGAGCCTGGGAAGAAATATTGTCCATTCACAACTTGAAACCCCCGAATTTATTGGAACTGCGCAATATTCCTCAAAATATGTCGAGGATGCTTCGTACCTGAAACTTGACAACATTTCGTTGGGTTACAATTTCCCTTTAATCAGCAAGTACATTTCCAACCTGAGGATTTACGCCACTGCACAAAATGTTTTCTGCATCACCGGCTACAAGGGAATGGACCCGGAAGTGAGCATGAGCGGCCTTTCGCCGGGAATTGAATATCTCTACTACTATCCCGTAACTACGGCTGTAATGTTGGGTCTGAATGTTTCGTTTTAACTTTAATGACTTTATCAATGATGAAAAAGATATTAAAACCGATGATAGCCATGCTTGCCACAACGATGCTGGCCATGACCTCGTGTACCGACCTGGATGAAGTGGTTTACTCCGATATTCCGCTGGATGAGTTTTTCCAAACCGAGGAAGATGTGTTGATGAATGCCGGGCGTGCCTACACAAAACTGCAGCGCTACCCCGAGGAATTCAGCCTGTGGACGCTGGTCGAAATAGCCTCCGACGAAATGGTGGCTCCCGCCCGCGACGATGGATTTGTTTGGGACAATGGCCGTTGGAACGAGATACACAAACACCAGCTCAGTCCGACCAACAAAATCCTCACCCTTGCCTGGAACAATGTTTTTGAAGGTATCAGCGCTTGTAACGAGGTACTTTACGAAACCGAAGAAACTTCCATCACTTTTCCCGAAAAGGAAAGAGTAATTGCTGAAATTAAAGTCCTTCGCGCCTATTTTTACTTCCAGGCTATGGATAACTGGGGAAACATTCCCTTCACCATCGATTACACTCAAAAAGAACTGCCTCAGCAAAAAGACAGGGCTTATGTTTTCGGTTACATCGAGGAAGAAATCCTGGCAAACCTCGAAATTCTGAAAGATACTCCCGATGCTACGTACTATGGGCGTGCAACGCAGGGCATGGCCTGGACGCTCCTTGCAAAACTTTACCTGAATTCCCAGGAATGGGTGGGCGAAGACCGTTTTCAGGATGCCATTGATGCCTGCGATAAGGTGATTGCTCTGAACAGTTACGAAATTGCCGACGATTTCTTCTTGAACTTCAGCGTTTACAACGAAACTTCCACCGAAAATATCTTCGTAATCCCGATGCACTCGGTTTACACAAAAGACCGCTTGTTTTGGTACACGCTTACGCTGAACGATGCCAGCCGGGCAACCTTTAACTTCAAAGGCGGGATGTGGGATGAGTTTGTGCTGGAACCTTACTTTTTCGACATTTACGCTGAAAACGACCTCCGCCGGAATTCTTTTCTTTTTGGCCAACAAAAAGATAAAAACGGAAATGATATTTACGTTGAAGATGCCAACGGTGTGCTGGAAGCCTTCATTTACACACCAACCATTGCCAATTACATGGCACGGAAAAAATGGGAAGGTGCCCGCTGTTGCAAGTACGAATATCAGGATGGGCTTGAGTATTATGTTACTGACATGGAAAACGATTTTGTGCTCTTCCGTTATGCCGATGTTCTTTACACGAAACTGGAAGCGCTGTGGCGGCTGGGACGTGCCGGTGAAATGATAAGCGACCCGGATTTGCTGAAGATAAGGACACGGGCAGGGCTAACACCCTACACAGAGGGCGAACTTACTGATGAGGAATTTCTGAATGAGTTGGGTCGTGAATTTGCCTGGGAAGGTCATCGCCGCCAGGACATGATCCGCTTTGGTGTTTGGGGTGATACGTGGTGGAATAAACCTCCCTCAGGTCCCAATGCCAAACTGTTTCCGATTCCGCAAAGTGTGCTGAATTCAAATCCAAACCTGGTTCAAAATCCAATGTAAAAATTTATGATGAAACATTATGACACACTCACTAAGTCACCCAAATTAATGCTGAAAAATAACATTCGTGAATTCGTGGCATTCAAACAGATGAAAAAATCCGGATTAACTTTTCTTATCGCTGCAATCATCCTGTTTTCAGGAACAAAGAATGCTTTCGGGCAGAAAACAAAAAAGATAAAAGTCAGCGAACTGAAAGATAAAATTGAAGCAGCCTGGATCGGGCAGATGATAGGCAATATTTACGGATTGCCGCACGAAAACAAGTACGTCAATGCGCCAGGTCCGGAAAATTGGCCTTACGGATACACCAAAAACATAGAGAAACTGAAAAAGTATAATGGCGCTTTTTCCGACGACGACACCGACGTGGAATACATGTACGTGCTTCAGATGGAAAAATTTGGTCCGGAGCCTTCATACTCGCAGCTTCGCGATGCATGGATGTATCACATCCGCGACCGTGTCTGGCTTGCCAACCGGGGTGCCCTGGGATTGATGCATTTTGGCTACACTCCGCCATTTACTGGTGATAAAGACCTGAATCCACACTGGTTTCAGATCGATCCGCAACTCATCAACGAAGTGTGGGCTTTTACGGCTCCGGGAATGATTGATTACGCTGCTTCGAAATCGGACTGGGCAGCCCGTATTACCAGCGATGAATGGGGCGTGGAACCGACCATCCATTACGGAGCCATGTATTCCGCTGCTTTTTTTGAAAAAGACATTAATAAACTGATTCAGATCGGATTGAATGAATTGCCCACCGGTTGCCGTTACGCAAACACGATAAACGAAATGATTGGTTTGCACGCAAAATACCCAAACGATTGGAAAGCTGCCTGGCACGAAATGGCTCAAAAATACTACATCGACGAACCCAACATGACCAAAACAATCTGGAACGCCAACCTGAACGGCGCTTGCGCCATCCTGGCCATGCTTTACGGCGAAGGTGATTTCCAAAGAACCCTTGACCTGGCCTGCGCGCTGGGTTTTGATGCCGACAACCAGGCTGCAACACTGGCTGGTTTGATGGGCGTCATCAACGGGATGAAAGGCCTGCCCGAAAACCTTTACGTGCCTGTAGAGGGTTGGCAAAAACCTTTCAACAACAACTATGTAAACATCACCCGGTACGATTTGCCGGATGCTAAAATCTCCGACATCGTCGATAAAACCTTACAAGCCACCCTCGACCTGGTTGTTCTTAAAGGCGGGAAACTTTCGGGTGAGCCTGGAAATCAGGTGTTGACCATAAAAGCGGATGCCGTTTTCAATCCTCCGCTCGAATTTTGTATAGGTCCGATGCCTCGCCTCCAAACGGGCATTCCTGCTGAATATGAATTTTATACTACTGCAAATAAAGTGTATAATTGGAGTTTGGTTTCAGGGAAAGTTCCCGACGGAATGACTTTTGACAAAGGCAAACTTTCGGGAACTCCTTTAAAAACCGGATATTTCAATCTTACCCTCCAACTTGATAATGGAAAGGATAAAATCACCCGCGATTTCCGGTTGTTAGTTCGTGGTAAAAACATCGCTCCAATGGCTGATTCCATCTTTGCAAACGTCCGCCAGCTCAACGAAAAAGTGCTGGATTCGTGCTGGTTTACTTTCGGAAAATCGATGTACGCCAAAAATGTGGACGTGATTAACGATGGCATTTTGTGGGGGCCCGGATCGGTTTTCTACAGCATTGCCGCAAAGGCAAAAATCCCAAAAGTGGATTATTTTGGATACGGATGGGGTGAGGCGCAGAAAATCAGCATGTTGGCCTTCCATACCGGCGGGATGGAAGAATTTGGTGGATGGCTTACCTCGATCAATGTTCAGTATCTTGACGAAAAAGGAAAGTGGCAATCCATCGCCAAAACAACCATCGACCCACCCATGCCGGAAACGGATATTGTTTTTTACCAGCCTCATTTTGTCGAATATGTCATTTCGTTTCCAACCATCGAAACAAAGGCCATCCGGATCATTGGCGATACCAAAATTGAAGGTCACTGGAACAAATACACCAAAAATGTTTCCGGATTTACCTCAATCACCGAACTCAGCATTTACCCATAAATAAAACTCAAAATGAAACTTCCATGACTGACTCAGTTCGACATAAACATCATTATCATAAAATATTACATTCGTGCATTCCCCGAAGGATCGGGGCAGGCTGTGGCATTTTTAAACAGATGAAAAACCATTCCGGAAATATCACAAAAAAAATCCTTTTCGCATGGTTGTCCATCGCCATTTTAACAGGTTGCCAGCAGGTTGAAAAGAAAAAAACCGGTTTGTCCGGATCTTATGTTTTGACCAAGGAACAACTTCAGGACAAGATAAAAGGGGGCTGGGCAGGCCAGACCATCGGCGTAGTGTACGGCGCTCCGGTAGAATTCAAATATCAGGGCTCTTTGATCCCGGACCAGCAGAACATTCCCTGGCGGGAAGGTTATGTAAAGTACTGGTGGGACAAGAAACCCGGCCTGTTCGACGACATTTACACCGACCTTAATTTTGTGGATGCATTCGAAAAATATGGACTGGATATTTCGCAGGAAAAAATTGCCGAACATTGGGCTAATACGGCATATCATCTGGCTCACGCCAACCAGGCTTCCCGTTACAACATTCTGAACGGGATTATGCCACCGTCGTCAGGTTACTGGAAAAATAATCCCCACGCCGACGATATCGATTTTCAGATTGAGGCCGATTTTATTGGCCTGATGGCGCCGGGAATGGTAAACCAGGCCTCCGAAATTGCCGACCGGGTAGGCCACATTATGAACAGTGGCGATGGCTGGTACGGCGGCGTTTTCGTTTCCGCCCTCTACTCCCTGGCTTTTGTAATCGATAATCCGGTAGAACTTGTTGAAACCGCCCTGAAAACCATCCCCGAAGGCACACAATTTCATGGCTGTATTGCTGATGTAATCCGCTACCACCAGCAATACCCCGACGACTGGAAAGCCACCTGGTTTGAAATTCAGAAACGATGGAACCACGATGTGGGCTGCCCCAAAGGGTGTTTCCTCTCTTTTAATATCGATGCCAAAATCAATTCGGCATACGTGGCCATCGGGCTCCTTTACGGGAATGGCGATTTTACAAAATCTGTTGAAATTGCCACCCGCTGCGGCCAGGATGCCGACTGCAACCCGGCCACCGTTGGCGGTGTGCTGGGTGTGATGAAGGGTTATTCCAACATCCCGGATTTCTGGCTCAATCCATTGAAAGAGATTGAACCTTTGAATTTTGAAAATACCACCATGTCGCTCAGCAAAGCGTATGAACTGAGTTTTAAACATGCTTTGCAATTCGTAGGCGAAACAGGCGGGAAAATTGAAGGCAACAATATTGAAATTCCATACCAGGAACCGGTTCCGGTAGCATTTGAGCAGAATTTTGAAAAAACATTTCCCGTTTACCGCGACCGGTTCGACCGCTCATTTACCAGTGTACTTTCCTACGATTTTACCGGAAACGGTTACATTTTTTACGGAAATCTTGTAAAAAATGCAAAAATTGACAGAGATTACATCGACCGGGTATCAAAAAGGGTTGGATCCGAAATGTTTGGCCTTGCGGAGCCTGATGATCCTTACGTGGCTGTGCTGGAAGTTTACATCGATGGAACACTGGATAAAACCGTGAAAATGCCGATGAAAAACACATCCCGCCGCCTCGAACCCGACTGGAAATACCAGCTTGCCGAAGGAAACCACAATGTGACTTTAAAATGGGTAAATCCCGATCCTTCGTATGAAATCAGGGTCAACGACATCATAGTTTATTCTGAAAAACAACCCGAAACCAATTTGCCAAAATGATTGATGCCATGAAAAAACTGAAAAATAAATGGGATTTCGAAGGGGGTAATTCAACAGGGTTCCGATCGCTCAAAAGGATCGGAACCCTAACCGGTTTTAGTCCCGTACGTGCGGGACTGTTAGGTTTAGGTACAACCATGTTAAGTTTTATTTCGCTTCTGATATTGATTTCCTGCCAAACCAATACTCCAACCTCTAAAGCCCTTCCCGAAACCGCCACCATTTCAGCAGAAGCGTTGAAAGACAAAATAAAAGGCGGATGGGCCGGACAAACCATCGGATGCAGTTTTGGAGGTCCCACCGAGTTCAAATTCAAAGGAACGATGATCCAGGATTATCAACCCATCGTTTGGTACGACAATTACATCAAAGAAACTTTTGTGGAAGACCCCGGCTTGTACGACGATGTTTACCTCGATTTCACTTTCGTGGATGTGCTGGAAAGAGTTGGATTGGACGCTCCCACCGATTCGTTTGCCCTCGCTTTTGCCCGTGAGGATTACAAACTCTGGCATGCCAACCAAGCCGCACGCTACAACATTCTGAACGGAATCATGCCCCCGGCCTCCGGGCATTGGATGAACAATCCCCACGCCGATGACATCGATTTTCAGATCGAAGCCGATTTTGCTGGTATGATGGCGCCGGGAATGATCAACACAGCCAGCGATATCTGCGACCGCACCGGGCACATCATGAACTACGGCGATGGATTTTACGGCGGGGTATTTATGGCTGCTATGTACGCTACTGCTTTCATTTCTGATGACATCGGATTTGTGGTTGAACAGGGGTTAAAACCCATCCCACCGGAATCGAAATTCCATCAGGTAATCAGCGATGTGATACAATGGCACCAACAATTTCCTGACGACTGGAAAAAATGCTGGTTTGAGGTCGAGAAAAAACATACTTCCGAGAAAGGTTGCCCCGAAGGCGTTTTCAATGCCTTTAATATTGATGCCTCTGTTAATGCAGCGTACGTGGTCATCGGGCTGCTTTACGGACAAAAAGATTTTTACAAAACCATGGATATTTCAACCCGTTGCGGGCAGGATTCTGATTGTAATCCTGCCACAGCGGCGGGTATTTTGGGTGTTATGTCAGGATATGAAAAAATCCCGGCCTACTGGAAACCTGCCATCGAACAGGTAAACAACCTGAAATTCCCCTACACCGATCTCACCCTGAACCAGGTGTACGACCTGAGCTACAAACACGCCAGCAACCTCATCCTGAAGAATAATGGAGAGGAAAAAGATGGGATTTTTACCATCAAAGTGCAGCAACCAACCACCCTTCCACTTGAGCAATCTTTCGAAGGAATGTATCCTGTTAAGGAACTGTTGGTAAGAAAAGATCATCTCGAAAATCAGATCAAAATCAGTTTTAAAGGCAACGGAATTGTGGTGCTGGGCAATGTGAAAAGCCAGTGCAACGAGTCGCAAAGCGAATATGTGGCGCTGCTTGATGTTTACATGGATGGCAAAAAAACCGAACAGGTAAGAATGCCTTTCGACTACATCATAAGAAAGTACGACATTTACCATAAGTACATGCTGGACGAGGGGGATCATCTGCTGGAAATCCGGTGGGTGGACCCCGATCCGGCTTTCAGGATTTACTTTAAATCATACGTGGTGTACGGCGAGAAACCGGTTGAATTTATTAATCCAAACATGGATAAATAAGGGAAGATAAAAGTAAAAAGTAAAAAGTAAAAAGATCAAGAACTAACAGTGAATATTAGGAATTAGCTCATGAGTAAAGGTTTCGCTACCGGCAAATTTTTCATCACCAGCTTTTGGCTGGTTTTGGTGTTTTTTGGATGCAAGCAGGAAAACACCGATCCACCCGATCCTCCGGCTTTTGTCCGTTTCTTGGAAAATCAAACCGTGAAAAGCGAGGTGCTGAGCCGCGATATGCGTTATGCCGTTTTGTTACCGGCGGATTACCAGAGTTCCGGAAAGGATTACCCTGTGGTTTATCTGCTTCACGGCTTTGGCGAGGACGAAACCGGCTGGTACGAAGGCGGACGGGTGCAATATTATATTGATCAGAACGCGGCAGTGACTGTTCCAATGATTTACGTGATGCCACAAGGGTTTAACACCTATTGGGTGAACAAATACAACGGGAATTACCCTTACATGGATTACTTCGTAAACGAACTGGTTCCCGCCATTGATTCGCTTTTCCGCACCATCCCCGACCCACAGCACCGGGCGGTGATGGGTTATTCGATGGGAGGCTATGGTGCAATGATTTTACCCGCTAAGAATCCGGCAGTTTTCAAAACCGGGGTGGTGCTGAGCATGTCGTTCCGCACCGATGAGCAATACCTGGTTGAACCTCAGAATGTGTTCGATTACCAGTGGGGACCCATTTTCGGGGGTATTGGGGCAGAGGGCGAAGAAAGGTTAACCGGCTATTTCAAACAATACAGCCCGTTCCATTTTTTTGGAACAACCGGTAGTCCAGCTTTCGACGGCCTCAACCTTTTTATCGATTGCGGCGATGACGAAGAAACCCTTTCGGTAACCAACGATGCCTTTCACGACACCTTAAGGAGACTTGGCATCCGGCACGAATACAGGACGCGAAATGGAGCACACACCTGGTTTTACTGGCACACCGCATTGCCCGAAGCACTCCATTACATCGGGCAGGTGGTGCAGCAAATTCCATATCCTGACGAACCGGAGTTAATGAAGTGTCCTTCTGATATCCACGGTCAAATCATTGTTGAAGAACTCGCTGAAACTGGAATTAATTACAATGTTATTCTTCCCGGTTCATATTTAAGCAGCCAGTTGGTTTACCCGTTGATTGTTTTTCTTCACGACCGTACTGCTGGATCGGAAACTCAGGAATCACAAAATCTTTATGATTATCTAACCTTTGTTAATGGCTGGTATGAACCCTTCGAGGCTATTCTGGTAGAAATTCCATTCCAGGAAAATATTTCCCAGGATGTTTTACAACAAATTTTGGATCATTTAATAGAAAACTACAAAACTGCTGATGACAGAAACCAAACAGTGTTGGCCGGTAATAAAAGGGCGGGAGCATTAGCCTGGGAATTTGCTCCCGGATTATCCGGAAATATCAATGCCTGCATGATTTTCGATGCCAACCTTCCGGAAAATGCTGCTGCTGATAATCCTGACATAGCGTATTATCTCGACATTACCGAAGAAGGCATCAACTACAAAGGGTATCATTCGCTCTATCTTTCCTTGCGGGAAAATGATATTCCTCACGAATACCGCGTCAGGCAGGGAATACCTTCACACAATGCATTGTTGAATGGAATTTTCTTTTCCCAAGGGTTTTTAAACGATCATCTTAAAAATTAGAGCAAATGAGAAAAATCGTTACCATACTTGTTGGATTTTTAATCTTCAGCCTCCTGGCAACAGGCCAGAACGGGCTGCTCATCCAGGAAAGCCTGACGATGAAAAGCCGGATTCTCCATCAGGAAATCCGTTTTTCGGTTTGCCTTCCGGCAAATTATTACGAAACAAACAAGCGCTTTCCGGTGGTTTACCTGCTTCATGGTTTGGGTGATGACGAAACTTCGTGGCTGGAATATGGCCAGATAAGCCATTACGCAGCGAAAGCAGTGGCTGAAAAGGAAATTGTACCGATGATTTTCATCATACCACAGGGTTTCCGGACTTATTATGTAAACGACTACAAAAGTTCGTTTTTGTACCAGGATATGTTTGTAAAAGAGCTGGTTCCGCACATCGACAGCATTTTCCGCACCATTCCCGAAAAGGAAAAACGGGCAGTGATGGGCTATTCGATGGGTGGATTTGGCGCCATGATGCTGCCTTTGAAACACCCGGAAATGTTTGGTATTTCGGTTCCGCTGAGCATGTCGGTAAGAACTGACGGCCAGTACATGACCGAAGATGCGAGCGGCTGGGATGACCAGTGGGGAAGGCTTTTCGGGGAACCCGGTTTTATCGAAACCGCCAGGATTACAGATTATTACAAAAAAAACAGCCCGTTTCACCTGCTTTCGCAAATGTCGACTGACAATTTTACGAACCTGCGCATTTACATGGACAACGGCGACAAGGAACAAACCCTTTGCCGGAGTAACGAAGAACTTCACATCCTGATGCGCAACCTGAATATTCCGCATGAATACCGCGTAAGAAAAGGTGGACATAGCTTCGAGTACTGGTGTTCGGCGCTACCCAACGCTTTTCACTTTATCAGCGATGCCTTTGAAGGGAAACCTTACAGGGGCGATAAACCGGTCATTGTGAAAACCGGGGAAGTATGTGAAAAACAGGTCCAAACACTGAAAACAGGGGAGGATGAAATCACGGTGATTGTTCCGGAAGAATACGACCAAACCAGCCGCCTGTATCCGGTTTTGTTACTCAATGGACATTTTGACCTGACAGAGAAAAAGAGGATAACCGGATTGGTGAATTTAATGACTGAAGAGATTGCTATTTGCCCAATGATATTGGTGTTTTTGAATGAAAAAGATACAACGGGTATTTTTAACACAATAAATTGGGTTGGGGAAAAGGTGAGGATCAGGCAGGGATCCCGTTTCATGGCCATTGCCGGGTATGAAAGTGGGGCAGAAGCGGCCTTCCTGTCTGGATTACAGCCGGAAAAATACTGCGCTGTAATCCTTTCTGACGGAAATTTAACAAAGGAAAAAACAGAAAATCTTACCCAGTTCCTTGAGAAGGAGGAATTGTGGAGAACCTCATTTTTCATCGAAGCTCCTGATGATGGCCGGTATTTTGAAGGAAACGGTTTCCTCCACATCATGCTGAGGGACAAAGATATTTATCATGAATACCGGGTTAGGGAAGGCGATGGCGGATTTGAGTGGTTTTTTCAGGGGCTTCCCGAAATACTCCAGCATACAGCTAAAAGATTTCATAAATAGAAATTAATGGAAAATATAGGATTAATAAAATAATGCCACGAATGCACGAATGTAATAAGTGTATGTCCATAAAGACAGTAAAATGATTTCAGAACAAGAATTAACGATTTTAAATTTTAGAAGTATTGAGAGACCCAGATGATTATCTTTCCTTCAAAAATCGTTAACCTGCCTGCGGCAAGGCAGGTCGGTGTTCCTTGTTCTTAAATCAAAATATTATTGCTTTAAAGACAGACACTATTTATGCAACGGAAGCTAAGATAGGTTTGATTTTAGGCAGGCAAGGTGATACAGTCACGCAAGTTAAAGATTGACGATGTTCAGATTATCATTTTGTGATTTTGTGTTTTAGTGGCAAAAATGAGTTTTTAATATTAACTTAACACTAAGATTATGTTTATCGTAAGTAGTTACACATTGGCGGTCGTTCTGACTTTTGTTACGATGATTTGCTGGGGATCGTGGGCAAATACCCAGAAAATTGCCTCTAAAAACTGGCGTTTCGAACTTTTCTACTGGGACTATGTACTGGGAATCCTGCTGTTTTCGATGCTTTTGGGATTTACCCTTGGAAGCAGTGGCGAAAAAGGAATGGGATTTATCGATAGTATCAGTCAGGCAAGCACCGAAAGCATCATAAACCCCATCATTGGCGGAATTATTTTCAACCTGTCGAACATCCTGCTGGTGGCGGCCATCTCCGTTGCCGGTCTGGCTATCGCTTTTCCGGTGGGTGTAGGGATTTGCATGGTGTTGGGTGTGCTTATCAACTACATTGCCACTCCTTATGGCGATCCGGTTTTTCTTTTTATCGGCGTTGCCATTGTGGTTGTTGCAATTATCCTCGACGCGGTTGCCTATAAAAAGCTTTCGCAAAGCAAGATGAAGACCTCTACCAAAGGCATTATTCTGTCGGTGCTGGCAGGTTTTCTCATGGCCTGGTTTTTCAGGTTTGTGGCAAAGGCCATTGCCGTTGATCCCGAAAATATCTTCCCGGGCATGGCGGAAGCTGGAAAACTCACACCTTATGCAGCATTTTTCTTTTTCGTGATCGGGATTTTCATCAGCAACTTCATCTTCAATACTTACCTTATGAAGAAGCCGATTGAAGGAGCTCCTGTTACTTTTAAACAATATTTTGAAGGAAACTTCAGGAGTCATTTTTCAGGAATTATTGGTGGGATGGTTTGGGCGTTGGGAACTTCACTCAGCTTGCTGGCTGCCAACAAAGCAGGGTATGCCATCTCATTCGGTCTCGGCCAGGGAGCTACCATGGTGGGCGCACTGTGGGGCGTTTTCATCTGGAAAGAATTTAAAGGAGCAACAAAGGCTGTGAATATTCTGCTGACGCTGATGTTTATCCTTTTCACCGCCGGCCTTGGAATGATTATCGTTGCCGGTACAAATTGAGAATTTTTTAGTTCACTTAATAGTTTAACAATTAAAATTTTAATCAAAATGAAAAAACACATTGTTATTTTCGCGCTGGCCATAATGATGGCCATTCCGTTCATCTCATGCAAGAAGGACAGCACAGATCCTCCTTCAGTAACAACAACCACAATTACTGCAATCAGCGAAACTTCGGCTACCGGCGGCGGTAACGTCACCGGGCAAGGAGACGCTGATGTTACCGAACGCGGTGTTTGCTGGAGCACCAATGCCAATCCTACCATTGCCGCCTCAAAAACCTCCGATGGTACCGGAACAGGCGAATTCACAAGCCAACTCACCGGCCTCACTCCAGGGACGCTTTACTACGTTAGGGCCTATGCTACCAACAGTCATGGTACAAATTATGGAGCAGAAGTTACATTTACCACTGCATCACTTGTTAAAGTTATCGGTGTTGTTTACCCCGAAGGTGTTGAAGAATACCAGTTTACTTACGATGCTCAGAACCGCATCCAGAAAATTGATGATTATTGGGAAGGTACTTTGGATAAAACCATCACCTACGACTGGTCGGTTAACGGAAAACTTACCATTACCTCGGGCGAAAATGCCACTGAGTACGACATCAATGCCAATTACATGGTTACAAAAGAATGGTGGAGCGACGATGAATGGGCAGCATACGAATACGATGCCAATGGCTACATGACCAAAGTGATCGAACACTGGGGTGGAGAAGATCACCAGAAAATGGTTGGCGAAATCACCGACGGAAACTACGTAAGGCACACCACCTACGATGACGATGGCGTAACAGCCAAGAAAATCAAGGAATTCTTCTACACCATTGGCGACAATACAAACGCAATCTATCAAACCAGCATGATCGACAACAACACCAAACCAATGGGCAATCTCTTTGGAAAACCTAGCAAAAAGCTGGTTGATTATCTCGAATATTGGGATCCGCGTGAAAATCCGATCGAAAAAGGCAGAACCAACATCGCCTATGAATTCGACAGTAAAAACAGGCCCACAACCATCACCCGCAGCGGCGACGGCTGGCAGGAAATTTATACCTACGAGTATTTTGATTAATGGTAAATACCTGACCAGTTTAAAATCAAATAACAAAAGACAAAAAACAAATAAGCTCCAAACTCAAAAAAAATTCAAAATCCAAACGGTAAAATGATACCTTATCTTTTTGAAATTTAGGATTTTGTAATTGTTATTTATTTGTCCTGCACGTGCGGGATTGTGATTTGATTTTTGAGATTTCTTATCAACGAGTTCAGGTAACTAACAGACTGTTTACAAAGAGTTCCCCGGAACGTTTCGGGGAACTCTTTTTTCTGATCAGGAATCTTACAATAGCGTTTTAATTTATTAAGAACAAACCTACCTTAATAAATTATGCAACATTTACGATGTTGGGAATCTGGATGATGAATCATTCTACAATTATACAACATCTACGATGTTGAAAAATGAGATCATTAGTGTCAGGATAAGAAAAATGAGATTCCTCACTTCGTTCGGAATGACCGGTCATGGTTTTATTGAGGAGGGGGAGAGAGAGTCGGGCGGCGAAGCCGCCCGACCCTCTCTCCCCAAAATCCCGCTGCAACCAGATCATTCCGATGGAGTCCCGAAGCGCTTCGCCTGCCTGGCGGCAGACAGGCTTTCGGGACGACTGAGGAACCCCCTTCTTCCAGGCTTTCAACTATTTGCAAAAATGTGTCATTAGTAGCGACTTGTATTGAGTCCCGCACATGCGGGATCGAAATAAGCGAGGAATCCCCACATCAATTTTATATTCTTGTCGGATACTACTGATTAAAAATGAAATAAACCCGAATTGAAAAGTTTAGAAAATCTAAACCATATTAAAAACCGGATAAAAGCACATTTAAAATGAAGAACACAAAAACTTACGGATTGATTGGTGGCATTGCCTTCCTGATAATTATGATTTTGTTGCCACTTCCTGACGGCATGTCTCCCGAAGCGCGTAATGCCGGAGTGGTGGCCCTTTTTATGGCCATTTGGTGGATCACCGAAGCCATCCCGGTTTATGCAACGGCTTTTGCTCCCATGGTTTTGTTCCCGTTGTTGGGTATTTTACCTGCAAAAGATACAGCCATCAACTACGGCCATGACCTGATTTTGATGATGATTTCCGGTTTTTTCATCGCCAAAGCCATCGAAAACCACGGGCTTCACAAGCGGATTGCCCTTTTACTGATAAAAGCCCTGGGCACCAGCAGAGCCAGGATTTTGCTCAGCATCATGATTGCCACGGCATTTTTATCGATGTGGATTGCCAACATCACCGCAGCTTTAATGATGCTGCCCATTGGTTTGGCCATCATTTTTAAAGAAGAAACCCTGGATGAACCCGGAAGTAAATTCGATACGGCCGTCATGCTTGGAATTGCTTACGCTGCAAGCATCGGTGGAACGGCTACATTAATTGGTTCCCCCACCAACCTGATTTTTACGGGAATGATGAATAAAATTTTCCCCGCCGCTCCTTCGTTCACTTTTTACTCTTGGCTTAAAATCGGAATCCCACTCATGCTCATTTTCCTGCCGGTTGCCTGGTATTATCTGGTAAAATATTTCAATATCGAAGGCAGCATTCCAGGAAACCGGGAGTTGATTCTGGACGAACTGAAACAACTTGGAGCCATGTCGCCCGGCGAAAAGAGGGTGATGTGGATTTTCGTTTTCACCGCCGTTGGCTGGGTTTTCAGGGAAGATCTGGTGATCGACACCTTTGTCATTCCCGGATGGAGTACTTTGTTGGGAATGAGCAAATATGTGAGTGACAGCACGGTAGGTATGTTTTCGGCCATGCTGCTTTTTATGCTTCCTGCCGGAAAAGCCAAACGCCTTCTCGACTGGAAACAGGCCAAAGAAATTCCCTGGGGTGTGGGAGTAATTGTTGGCGGAGGTTACGCCCTTGCCGAAGGTTTCAAAGTGACTGGTCTGGCTACCTGGCTTGGCGAGTCGCTCTCGTTTATCAGCGGCCTGCCATTTATTTTTGTAGTTTTTATAGTTGTTGGAGTGGTGCTGCTGTTCACAGAAATGAATTCGAACACAGCCACAGCCAACATTTTCCTTCCTATCCTGGCAAGCATCGCTGTAGCAGGGGCTATCAATCCCGTCCTGCTGCTAATCCCTGCCACGTTTGCTTCTTCATTTGTGTTTATGATGCCCGCCGGAACCGGCCCCAATACCGTGGTTTTTGGCAGCAACCGGCTCACTGTCCCCGACATGTTTAAGTGCGGCTTCGGACTAAAAATAATCAGCATGATTTTCCTTCCTTTGATCCTTTATGTGCTGATTGTTTTTGTGCTGGGAATGGAGTTTGCGCTGCCAGCGTGGGCGGGGTAATTGGTAAAAACGCTGACTTCCTGGCCAGTATTAAAAATTGGTGTTGTATTTTTTTGATTTCCTATAAAAATAAGATGTAATCACTTTGTCTTCGCCCACACCCTTTTCCCGTCAAAGGTTACGGCAATTTTCATAATGTTGGTGCAGCCCTGCTGGCGGAGGGTGGTTTCGTACTGACGGTCTTCGATTTGTTGGAGGGCGGCTGCGAGGGTTTGGTCCTTGGTTTCGTTGTTGAAAGTGTCAATGGATTTGAGTTCCATGATGATGGCTTGTTTGCTCTTGTCTTTGGGAATTACACTTACATCAAAGCGGCCGTATCCGGATTCTTTTTCTGAATACACCTCGTACCGGTCTTTCAAATCGATGAGCATCCCTAACAAAAATGCCTGAAACACCCGTTCTACTTCTTTTGTTTTGCGGCCAACGTTAAAATACGAAAGGGTTTCAAGCACAAATTTCGAGAGAATCCGCTCAAAGGTTTTAATGTCGCTGGCGATTAAGGCGTTGAGCATGTCGTCTAATTCTTTACTGCCGATACTATCCTCAAACCATTGAATAATTGTATCAAAATAAATCAGTCTGAGCTCTTCGTTGGGAATTGAAAGATCATAATACAAACGGCTACCTTTCAGTTCTTTAAAACGAGCTTTCAGGTATCCTGTTTGTACAAGAAACGATAAGATAAACCGCTGTTTGTTCAGCAAATTCTCAAAAGATATGTTTTCTTCAATGGAAATATGTACAGGAATATTATTGAGTAGATTCTCAATATCCTTCTTTACGGTTTTATCCGAATCTTTGATGAGACTGTGGACAAGCGCATTGGCGCTGGTGCTTAGCCAGTAGGGTTTAAATTCGCCGTTTGAATCGGCAAAACATAAGATGGACCACGGATTGTAAATTTCTTTGTTGCCAAAATAGTAACCATTATACCATTCTTTCACTTGCGTGCCAGCATTTTCCAAACCAAAATCATCCAGAAACTTATCTACTTCTCCTTGTGTAAAACCAAACCAGGTGTTAAATTTTTCCGATAATACCGAATACACTTTTACATTGTTCAGATCGCTGAACATCGATTCTTTGGAAACACGCAGGATTCCGGTTACGATGCCTTTTTGAAGGTACTCGTTGCCTTTCAGTGTATTGCCCAAAAATATGCGCAATAAATCGATGGCTTTTGTATAAAAACCATTCAGGTAGGCTTCGTGTATGGGAGTGTCGTATTCGTCAACGAGTATGAATACCTTTTTTTGATAGTATCGGTGCAGTAATTCAGAAAGCAGTAACAAGGATTCACTCAAAAGGGATTCGTCGGCTTTTTCTTCGATAATATTTAGAAACTTCTCCACTTCTGCTTTGTAGAACAGGTCATTTTCTAAAATGTAATCATATTCCTTGAAAACTTTGGCTATTACAGACTTAATGGAGTAAAATATTTTTTCGTAACTATCTCCCTTACATGATTTAAAACTCAACGATACAACTGGGTATTGGCCAAAATGTTGCTCAAAAACCGGACTTTTTGTAACGGCCAGTCCATCAAAAAGCCGCCGGTTATCTTCTAAATTTTTGTTGGATAAAAAGTAATGAAGCATGCTCATGTTGAGCGTTTTACCGAAACGGCGCGGTCGTGGAAAGAGCAAAACATCGGAAACATCGTGAAGCACTGCTTCGATAAAAAGTGACTTGTCAACGAAGTAGGCATTATGTTCTCTCAGTTTCTTAAAATCATCAACACCAATAGCAAGTTTTTTCATGGCTAAAACATTTGAGGCAAAAATACGGAAATTTTAGTCTTACAGTTTTTCATGTCAAACATGCAGAGCTGTTGGATTTTAAATATAAACCTGTCAGCCCGGTAAATTTGGACTGACAGGTTTTATCAAAAAAGATTTTTGGATAAGCAATTATTGTATCACAACCCTTTTTATGACAATGCTTTCATCTGATTCAATTTTCAACAGGTAAATTCCTGGTTGCAAATCGCTAACATCCACGTTGGTAAGGTTGTTTTGGATTTCAAACGTTTTTATCATCCTGCCTTCAGCGGAGATGAGGGTTCCGAACCCTTCAAGGGTTCGGAACCCTTTCAATGATATGTTCACCACATCCGTTGCCGGGTTTGGATAAACCTGGACTTCGTCTGCAAGTTCATTTTCACCAACGCCAGTCGCCGATTCCTTAAACCCGCTTATTCCCGAAAGGCCGTTTGCAACAAACAGTCCGTCATTGTTTGGGAAGGTTGGAATGAAGGTGGCGGTGAGCTCTTTTTCCGAATTATCGTTTATACTATAACTCCTGAAACGCAGGACTTCACCTTCGGCTAATCCATCATTTTCAGGGGTCATGGGTTCGTCGCCGTAAATGGTGAGCAGGATGTTCTGGCCGGTCTTTTCGATGGCGGCATAGCCCACGCAGTTGCCCTCGTTGTCGAAAGCACCTATGAAATCAGCGTTTTGAAGTTGGCTGATGGCTTCTGTTGAGATCGAAATCAGATGATAATTCGATGTCCTCACAATTGGCCACGGACCTGACGCTGGTGGCAAACCAAGCCCTGCATCTACCGTGAAATTGGTCATTGGTGGGTAAGTAAGCGTTACCGGATTCTTAAAATTGGCCAGATATCCTTTGCCGGGAACCAGGTCGGTGAGGGTGTATAAAATTCCTCCCGGCCAGTAAACCAGGTTAGAGTAAATATCCAGCATGTACAAAATGTCGGTGGCCGGATTGTCGAAAACCAAATCCAGGGCGGTGGAATGGTTGGTGAGCATTGGAATCAGGTGGACGCCAGCAGGGAAGGTGACCGATTTATCTACCAGCGAGTCGCCGCTTACGATCAGATCATCCTGTACTGCCATTTTTACCTTGTATCCTTTCAGCACATTCCAAGTGCCCAACGTGTTGATATAGAAAGGTGCAGGCGCATAAATACCCTGAACTCCGGTGAGTATTCCCAGATGGTTGGCACCCACAATGTCAGCCCACATATTAACGATGTTGGGGTCGGTGGGATTGAGGTATGACGAGATGTACGACCAGCCCTGCGGGATATTGATGACCTGGATGCTAAGAGCCACATTGACGCTGTCGATGTCCGAATATACGTTCGTAGCATCTTTTGCACGGGCTTCGATGGTGTTTTTACCTGGAATCAGGTTGAGACCGATTGACCAGGAATTGGTTCCGGTGGCAGTTTGCCAGCTTCCCCCAGTGGTTTTTACCTCAATAATGCTCAGGTTGTTATCAGGATCGGAAGCTGTGCCGCTAACGGTTACAGGATTATTGTAAAACATGGCTTTTGGCAGTGGTGAGGTAATGCTGATTGTTGGAACCCCAATTGCAGTTCCGTTTGCAGTTGCTCCATAAGCCGTTTCTGTATTCCCGCCGTTTCGGGCTTTTACCTCAAATGTGTACTCGTTGCCAGTGGTTAAGCCGGTTATTTGCTTTGTACCCCAGGTGGTTGCTGTTTGCCAAACAGCGCTTGCACCAAGTGAACCATTTGCCTGGACGAAATTACCTGTGGAGGTTTCGTGGATGGCAAACTCAGTACCAATGGGATTTCCATTTACATTTAGAGCAACATCAAGCGTTGTTGAGCTTGGATTATTCACGGTGGGCGCATCGGGCACATTGGCCAGGGTCCAGAAATCCACTCTTGCACCATACCCCGTGCCTTCAGTATTTGTTGCATACGCTCTTGCATTGTAACGGACATTTACTGACAACCCCATCAATGATCGTGTAAAGGCTCCCGTGCCAAAATCAGGAGACCCATTTTCGGGAACATCTGTAACATCGGCATCACTGATGATTTTGTCGGTGTTGGTGTAAAGCCAGTAGATGATTCCCCTGACAGTCGGGTTAATACCGCCGGTTGAAGTAACATTTCCATTGCCGGTTGCTGAGGAGGCTGTTATTGTGCTTGCGGCTTGTGTGGTTACTGTGGGTGCGCCAACAGGTGTTCCGCTTGCGCTGGTACTGTAGGCCGTTTCCGTATTTCCACCATTCCTGGCTTTTACTTCAAATGTGTACTCATTGCCGGTGGTTAAGCCGGTTATTTGCTTTGTTCCCCAAGTGGTTGCTGTTTGCCAGACAGCGCTCGCACCGAGTAATCCGTTTGCCTGTACAAAATTTCCTGTGGAAGTTTCATGGATGGCAAATTCAGTACCTGCCGGATTTCCATTTATATTTACTGCAACATCAAGCGTTGTTGAGCTTGGATTATTCACGGTGGGGGCATCGGGTATATTGGCCAGGGTCCAGAAATCCACTCTTGCACCATAGCCGGTGCCTTCAGTATTTATAGCATACGCTCTTGCATTAAAACGAACATTTACTGACAATCCCGTCAATGAACGGGTAAATGCACCTGTGCCAAAATCAGGAGACCCATTTTCGGGAACATCTGCAACATCGGCATCACCGATGATCTTGTCGGTGTTGGTGTAGAGCCAGTAGATCATTCCCCTGACAGTCGGGTTAATCCCGCCGGTTGAAGTAACATTTCCATTGCCGGTTGCAGAGGTGGCTGCAACAGCGCTTACGGCTTGTGTGGTTACTGTGGGTGCACCAACAGGTGTTCCGCTTGCGCTGGCACCGTAGGCCGTTTCCGTATTTCCACCACTTCGGGCTTTTACCTCAAATGTGTACTCATTGCCGGTGCTTAAGCAGGTTATTTGCTTTGTACCCCAGGTGGCTGCTGTTTGCCAAACAGCGCTTGCACCAAGTGAACCATTTGCCTGGACGAAATTACCTGTGGAGGTTTCGTGGATGGCAAACTCAGTACCAATGGGATTTTCATTTCCATTTACAGCAACATCGAGCGTTGTAGCTCCAGGATTATTAACGGTGGGCGCATCAGGAACATTGGCCAGCGTCCAGAAATCAACCCTATCACCATATTTAGTACCATCGCCAACGTTTGTTGCATGTGCTCTTGCATTATAATGTGTATTTACAGAAAGTCCATTTAAGGATGCTGTGAAAGCTCCTGTACCGAAGTCACCATTTTCATCTACATTTGTGACACTTTCACCACCAATTATTTTATCTGTATTTGTATAAGGATAATAAATAATACCTCTGTTAGTTGCATTTCCACTGCCAATTTGAGTAATATTACCATTTCCGGTTGCAGATGCTGATGTTATAGCGTTTGCAGCTTGTGTGGTTAAAGTAATAAACGGCGCTGTGCAATCCGATGTCATTATGCCACCCAATGAAACTGCCACAAATATTCCATTGCCATACGTTAAAGAGACCCATTGATTCGCGGCGGCTGCAGTACGGGCAGTCCATGTTATGCCATCAGGGCTTGTCATTACCCTGTGAGTTCCATTATAAGCAACAGCTGCGTATAATCCATTACCATAAGTTACCGAATACCATTGATTTGCTTCTGAAGCCGTTCGGGCTGTCCAAGTTATTCCATCAGTACTCGTCATAACGCGATTTGTTCCATCCCTTGCAACTGCCACAAATAATCCATTTCCATAAGTTACTGATCTCCAAGAATTAGCTTCTGCTGCTGTGCGGGCTGTCCATGTTATTCCATCAGAGCTTGTCATTACTCTCGTCGTACCAGTCCATGAAACAGCCAGATACAAACCATTACCATACGATACTGAACACCAATCGGAAGCTGCTGCTGCGGTGCGGGCTGTCCAGTTGATACCATCAGGACTCGTCATTACCCGGTTTGTGCCACTATAAGAAACAGCCACAAATAATCCATTACCATAAGTTACTGAATACCACCCATTAGCTGCTGCTGCTGTACGGGCTGTCCAGTTTATGCCGTCAGGACTCGTCATTACTCTATTTGTGCCACTATTAGAAACTGCCACAAATAATCCATTGCCATAAGTTACAGAATACCATTCATTAGCTTCTGCGGCTGTACGAGCAGTCCAGTTTATGCCATCAGGACTTGTCATTACCCTATTAGTACCACTATAAGAAACAGCAACAAACAAGCCATTGCCATAAGTTACTGAATACCATGTGTTAGCTTCTGCTGCTGTACGGGCTGTCCAGAACTGTCCGGCGTAGCATTGTAATGTTGTTCCACTTGCTGTTGTTCCATAGGCTGTTTCGGTGTTTTCGCCATTTCTGGCTTTTACTTCAAATGTGTATTGTGTATTCGAAGATAAACCACTCACAGTTTTAGTTCCCCAACTTGTTGCGGTTGCCCATACGGTGGTTGCTCCTAAAGTTCCATCAGCCTGCACAAATTTATTGGTTGATGTTTCGTAGATGGCAAATTCGGTGCTTGCAGGATTGCTGTTTGCATTTATGGCAACATCCAATGTTGTGGCTGTTGCATTGTTTACGGTTGGAGCAGAAGGTACATTAGCAAGTGTCCAGAAATCGACCCTTGCACCATATTTGGTTCCATCACCAGCATTGGTGGCATGTGCCCTTGCATTGTAGCGGGTATCGACTGATAAACCTGTTAATGAAGCTGTAAAAGCGCCAATATCAAAATCGCTGGTTTCGCTTACATTCGTAACATCAGTGTCACCAATGATTTTATCTGTTCCGGTGTACGGATACCAGATCACTCCCCGGTTGGTAGCATTGCCGGAGCCGATAAATGTGATCGTCCCATTACCGGTTGCATTGGTTGCTGCAATGGCGCTTGCCGACTGGGTGGTTACGGTGAGGGTTGGACAATATGAGGTCAACACCTTGTAATCCCCAAAACCACTAATAGCCACAAACACACCAGTACCTGCTGTTATTGAAGACCAGTCATTACTAACGGAATTAGCTCTGGCTTTCCAGTTTATTCCATCCGGGCTGGTCATAATACTATTGGTGGCATAAGCTGCAACAGCTACAAACAGATCATTACCATAGGTTACTGACTTCCATTGATTAGCTTCCACAGCACGGGCAGTCCAGGTAATTGCATCAGGACTGGTCATTACACGGTTGGTTCCAAATTGCGAAATAGCCACGAACGTACTATTGCCATAAGTTACTGAAAGCCAATAATTAGCCTCAGGAGCAGCGATTGCTGTCCAGGTAATCCCATCAGGACTTGTCATTATTTGGTTTGTTCCGGACCAAGACACAGCAACAAAAATACCATTCCCATACGTAACGGACATCCAGGTATTAGAAGCGGGCACGGTTTGCGATGTCCAGATAATACCATCCGGACTCGTCATTACACAAGTTCCACCACCATTTGCCACAGCCACAAACAAACCATTTCCGTACGTTACAGATTTCCAGGAATTTACATTAGCGGCAGTTCTGGCAGTCCAGGTTATTCCATCCGGACTGGTCATGACTCTATTGGCACCATCGGTGGATACGGCCACAAATAAACCAACACCATTTACAGTACCATAAGTTACTGAATTCCATGTATTTGCTTCGGTAACAGCTCTGGCAGTCCATGTTAATCCGTCTGTACTCGTCATGACCCGGTTGGTTCCGCTTCCTGAAACAGCTACAAACAATCCATCACCATAAGCTACCGAATTCCACATATTATTTTCGGCAGCAACGTTTGGGGTCCAGTAGTAGCCTGGGAAGCAATCACTAATCGTTGTCTGCGAATTTGGATTATTGGAAGCATAATTGGTAAAATATTGTTCATAACCAGCATTGCCGTTATATTCATAAACACGTACGGTATATTGATTGTCTTCACTCAGATTTGACACTGAAACCGTGCTTCCAGTTCCATTATAGATGCAATAGTATCCTGATGTGCCCAGTTGTGTTCCTTTCGATGACCAATCGGAAGAAGAAGTGAAAGTGGTGTAATCGTCAGGTTTGATATTTATATCTGTTCCTTCTTTCATAAAAACCACACGTTTGGCACCATCTCCGTTTGTCCAGTTAATGGTAAATGAAGACTTGGTTACACTGGTAAAATTAATTGCAGATGCCTGGATGGTAGGAAAAGGGTTTATACAAGTAGAGTACATAACCCGGTATGTCCCATTATTTGCCACGGCAATGAACATTTTATTACCATAAGCTACCGAAATCCAGGAATATGCCTGAGCGGCCTTGCTGGCTGTCCAATTATTTCCATTCGGGCTGGTCATGACCCTGTTTGAGCCATTGCTTGCAATGGCCACAAACAAACCATTACCATAAGTCACAGAATACCAATCACTAACCAATGCATACGGAGATACAGCCGTCCAGGTTTCCCCGTTCGGGCTTTTCATGACTCTCTGAGACCCATCACTCGCTACAGCTACAAATAAGCCATTTCCATAAGTAACGGACCGCCACGAATTGGCTTCCGAAGCGCTTCTGGAAGTCCAGGTAATACCATCCGGGCTGGTCATTACCCGGTTAGTCCCATCACTCGCAACAGCCAAATACAAACCATTACCGTAAGTAACGGATTGCCATGAATTGGCTTCTGCCGCGCTTCTGGCAGTCCAGGTTATTCCATCAAGACTGGTCATTACCCGGTTTGTTCCATCATTCGCAACAGCCAAATACAAACCATTACCGTAAGTTACGGATTGCCATGAATTGGCTTCCGCAGCGCTTCTTGCTGTCCAGATTATTCCATCCGGACTTGTCATTACCCTATTGGTTCCATCAGATGATACAGCCACATACTGGCCAATACCATAAGTTACTGATTGCCATGAATTAGCTTCAGCAGCAGAGCAGGCTGTCCAGTTACTTCCATCGGGGCTGATCATTACCCGGTTTGTTCCATCATTAGAAACAGCAACAAAACCACCATCACCATAGGTTACAGATGTCCATTGATTAACTTCGGAAGCATAGCAAGCCGTCCAGAATTGGCCTGCGGTGCAATCACCTGTCCTTCCGCTGGCTGTTGCCATGTGGTCTCCACGGCCATTACCGCCGGGAAATTGTGCATTTGCTCCAGTGCCTGCCAGTAACAGCGCCAACATTAATACAACATTTACTTTTGTATTCATATCCTGTTTTTTTTAGTTATTTTTTTTCCGTTGTTATTGTTAAAAAGTCCTCACTGCACGAACACCATATTGTAAGAATTTTGAGTCTTCTTTCGTATTGCCAGAAGGGAAGTGAACAAGCCATGCTTTTAAACTGGAGGTCTCTGAAGAACTCCAGTACCAGCCATCTGTAAAACCGCCGACGATACTTCTTTTCTGATAAAGCAGGTTCAATTCATCTTTTGATGGTAAAAACCAGTCGTCATAGCCATTTAAAACCAGGTCGTCGCAAATACGGGCTGCAATGCCTGCTGTGTTGCAACCGTTTACAATAACTGTTGTATTGGCTTTACCCGTACCAAGTGCAGTGCCAGTACCCGAGATGTATGTCCCATCACAACCCCAATCCGCCGATGTGCTCTGGTTGCTGGTGGCGGCTACCAATCCGTGTTCACCCGTTCCATCGAGGTAAAAAATAATACCACCCCCATATTCCTCACCAACCGAGAATTTTCTGGATCTGACTGCACGAAACCCAAAATTATTTGCCCGTTCGGTGCTGGTAAATGCTGCGCTATTACGGTCCGATACACGTAATTTTGACGAATTGCTATTCCAGTCGCCACCCCGAAAACCAGATCCATCGGCTCCGGTTACCTCGTCGCCGTCAAGCCCGGGCCATGCAGTTACGTTTGCATACCCATTTGCGCTCAGGATGCCATTGCCATGCATTCCGGTGTATGTCCTGCCACTGGCATTGCCAACCGTAACAACATGCTCACTAAGGTTTCCATTTAGTTCCATGATGCCCCAGAAACTGGCGCCGGCTGTAACCATACCTGTACTACCGGTATTTGCAGCAAAAATTCCCACACGAAGCGGGCCGTCGGTACTTCCATCCGTTGTGTTGTAGGATGCATTGCCATCAGTGATGGAGTAATTGCCGGCAACGGCTTCGGTATTCTGCCCGTTATTGTTTAAACTATAGGGGCTGCCCGCAACCGATGCAGCACCCCAGGCATACTCATTCGCAACAGCAGCGGACGTACCCCGGCAGGCGTTTTCGTATTCCAGTTCGGTTATCGGGCGCAGGCCTGCCCAATCGCTGTATGCAACCCCATCCATCCAACTCAGGAAGTTACAGGCAACATAAGGGTTGGTCGTACTAAAGACTCCTCCAGTGGCTGTGATCCCATACCGGTAACCGGTATTACTGCCGGAATAACGGTTTGCAGCTTGCGTTGAAGTTAGTGTATTAAGAAAATCAACATACTCCTGTTGAGATATTTCATACTTCATACAATAAAAACCTCTTGCACCTTTTGGAAATACTGCAGGGATTGGTCCTGTCTGATCACCGCCGGAATAATCAGATGAATAATACAGATAATCAGATGAAGTACCAACATTAATGTCATCTTCGCCTAAAACATTGAATGCACTATTGGTGGCAGGATAACGATAAAATGCATCATCCTCGCTTCCTCCGCTTCCAATATAAAATGCTCCGTGCGGAATGTAAACCATTTCAATGGCAAAAACTTTCACCTCAACATCTACATCATCGGCAACATTGTTGTTACCGTAGTTCCAACGAAGTTTTGCCCCAGTTACTGAAAAGTTTCCTGTGCCGTTGGCGCTGCGATAAATAAAGACACCCATTGCCGGGTTAGTTGTAGCATTAAACCCGCTTCCGAAGTATAGCAGGCCGGGTTCGATTGTAGCGGAAGTACCTGCGATATGGCCATCACCATTCAGCCATGCATGTTGCCATTCGCCGGTTCCCACCCGAAATTTTACAAATACCCAGGCGGCATCCCAGTTTTTGGGTAACGACGAGGTTTGCCATGAATTTTCCCAGGTCAGGTCGAACTCTACCATCATATAATTTTGACTCGTGTTAACCTCAGTGAGGTTTACTCTGTTCACCTGGATATTATTGGCCAAAAGCATGCTGCAAAAGAGCGGCGCCAACAATGTAAGGATAAATCTTTGAAGTGTTCTCATACTTTTGAAGTTTAATATTATTAATGAAACCATTTATTAAGTTACTGGAAATGAAGTTTTTAATCTAAGTTCGGAAAATTAGTAAGTTGCGATGACAAAATATCCATTCGATTCCATCGAAAAACTTACCCATCATCATTTCTTCTTCATGTTCTTTATTTTTAATTCATTACCCGTTTGGCTTTTCTGACCCACCTCCGGGGCAACTCACTTTTTATCGTTGGTTCCTATCTTCATCCTCGGTGGTGATTTTAACCATCACCCAACAAAATTATAGTGAAAATCCCCTTATCCATATCGAAAAAGGTTAGCAAAAGGTTAGCAATTCCAAAAGAATTGTATCTGAGATGACGAATTGATAAAGGCAGCCATTAAACAAGGTAAGGCAGTTGAAAAATGCAGTTTTTACAGCAATGAATATAACATTGAGTCAACCAAAATGCGTTGGTAATTCAATATTATTCTTGCATCCCGATGGACGAAACCAGGAAACTCTGACTGATCGTCTCTTTTTGAATTAACAGTGTAAAAAGCGCACTACACCTGTGTTTTCGCCCACACCCTTTTCCCGTCAAAGGTTACGGCTATTTTCATGATGTGGGTGCATCCCTGCTGGCGAAGGGCGGCTTCGTAATGGCGATCTTCGATTTGTTGGAGGGCAGCTTCAATAGCCGTTTCGGTGGTTTCGCGGGGACGGATTTTTTTCATTTCGATGATGATGCCGGGCTGGTTTTTGTTTTTGGGTGTCATCAAAATATCCACACGACCATAGCCCGATTCCCGTTCTGATTCGATATGATAGGTGTCTTTGAGCGTAATAAGCATTCCTAAAACAAAGGCGTGATACACTTTTTCGATGTGGTCTTTTGAAGTTTGATAAAAGGAAAGGTAATTGACCACAAAAACATTCAGAATATCTTCAAACAATTCGATATCGCCGGAAATCAACGCTTGGAGCATGTTTTCAAGGTCTTTGCTGCCGATGCTCTCGTTAAACCAGGTTTCGATGACTGTGTAATAAATTTTACTCAGTTCAACGTTTGGAATTTCAATCTGGTAAATTCTGTCGGAACCCACAAAATCATGGTAACGGGCTTTCAGATAACCAGTTTGCACCAGAAAAGACAGAATATGTTCGCGGCTGTTTTTCAGAAAATCAAATGCAATATTTTCATCAATTTTTGAATAAACAGGATTATTGTTCAACGCGTCCTCAATATCTTTCTTTACAGTTTTATCCGAATCTTTTATCAGACTGTGCACAAGTGCATTGGCGCTGGTGCTGAGCCAGTAAGGCTGAAATTTGCCATTGGAATCAATAAATCCCAAAATTGACCAGGGATTGTAAATTTCTTCATTGCCAAAATAGTAACCGTTGTACCACGCTTTTACCTGATTGGATGAATTACCCAAACCAAAATCGTCAAGGAACTTATCTACCTCCCGTTGCGTAAACCCAAACCAGGTATTGTATTTTTCGGATAATACCGAATATACTTTTACATTGTTCAAATCGCTGAACATCGATTCTTTGGAAATACGAAGTATTCCGGTTAAAATGCCCTTTTGAAGGTACTCGTTGCCTTTGAGGGTATTTCCCAAAAGTGTGCGCAGAAAGTCAATTGCATCTTTGTAAAAACCGTTCAGGTAAGCTTCGTGAATGGGAGTGTCGTATTCGTCGATAAGAATAAGTACTTTTTTTTGATAGTAGCGGTGCAAATATTCGCTAAGCAATAAAAGTGAGGAGGAAATCAGAGATTGATCGGGATTTTCATCACATATCCTATGGAATTTCTCAATTTCAACATTTCTGAAAAGGTCTTTTTTTAAAATGTATTCGTGATATTTGAAAGCATTTGAAATTATTCTAATAATTTCGGCATAAATAAGATTGAAATTTTGCCCTTTGCACGATTTAAAACTCAGCGATACAACAGGATACTGCCCCTGATGCAGCTCAAAAACCGAACTTTTGGTGATAGCCAGGCCATCAAAAAGCGCTCGGTTTTCTTCTGTATTATTATTTGTGAAAAAATAATGAAGCATACTCATGTTGAGCGTTTTTCCAAATCGGCGGGGACGGGGGAAGAGCAGAACATCGGAAATATCCTCAATTATTTCCTCGATAAAAAGCGACTTGTCAACAAAGTAAGCGTCATGTTCCCTGAACTTTTTAAAATCATCAACACCTATCGCAAGTTTTTTCATGGCTAAAACATTTGAGGCAAAAATAGGGAAATTTTCATCCTGTTATCGCATGATGAATCTCTTTGGGCTTTGATACAAACTATTGAAACAACCCTGCATGGGTTTCCCAAAAAAATAAAATCAGATTTTGCTTATTACCGGGAAAAATTACATTTGCATAGGGAAAATAAAATAAATGTCGGAACCAGATGAAAAAACTGCAGTTATTGTTTTTTACAATCTTTTCCTTACTGATTATTGAATTATTGGCTCAATCACCTGATTTTGAACAATTGTTGCAAAAAGCAAATGAGAGTGAGGGTCTTGAAAAAATCAGGGCGCTGGCTGACATCAGCTTTAAATATTACGCTTTGAACCCGGCGATGGGTATTGAGTATGGCAAAAAAGCGCTTCGCATTTCCGATTCATTGAATTTTCCATCTGAAAGAGCAAGAATTTACAGTAGCCTGGGGGCAAATTACTGGTACATGTCTGAATATGATACAGCGCTTGTTTGTTATAATAAGGCAATGCTGGAGGCTCAGCAAAGTAATAACTCAAGCGAATTAGGAAAGGCTTTTCTGGGGAAGGGAACCGTTTATGAAAAACTGGGTGTTTTCGACTCATGTCTTTCTTTGTTTCATCAGGCGTTACCTATCTTCAAACAACTTCATGACTATGAAAGAATTGGTAGAACGCAGGAAAATATTGGTACAATTCATCTGCACAGGGGTGAATTTAAAACAGCGCTCACATTTTTCCTTAGCGCAAATGAAAGCTTCGAAAAAGCCGGAACCATAAAGAACCTTCCATCAGTATATTTAAAAATAGGTCGGATCTATTCGAAAACCGGCGACTTTTGCAGCGCTGAAAAGTGGTATGCAAAAGGTAAGGTAAAATCGCTTGAACTTGGCGATTTTAGTACGGCTGGAATCGCAATAAATGCTATCGGGTTGATGTACAATGACCGTATGGATTATAAAAACGCATTAAAGAATTACAACGAAGTCCTCACCCTGCTTGACAGAATAAAAAATGACAGACTTTTATTGGCAATAAATGGTAATATCGGAAATGTTTATTCAAAGATTGGAGATAAGAGAAAAGCATTGATTTATTATCGACAGGCATTAAATATTGCAGAAAAACTGAAATTACCTTTACAAATTGCCATTCAATATGTTGGAATTGGAAGTGTTTATAATTCTTTGCATGATTATTCCAATGCTTCAAAACAGTTCGGAAAGGCCTTACCGGTATTTGAAAAATCTAAATCCTATCCCGAAATGTTAAATACGCTGGAAGCATTGATAATAGCCAATAATGGTCTGAAGAATTATGAACGTTCAGTGAATTACTATGCGAAATACATTACAATTCAGGATTCGCTTAACAAGAATGAACGCAATACAGCCCTCGATTCGCTGAAAGTGAAATTCAACACCGAACAAACTCAGCAGGAAAACACTCTGTTAGCACAAAAAACCGAAATTCAGAAAAAAACCATTTCTCTCCAGCAAACCATCATGGTTTCTTCCATCATAATAGCCGTTTTACTTATTGGCCTTACCCTGATGATTTTCCGAAACCGGCAAAAAATCAAGCATACCAATACATTGTTGGACGAAAAAAACCATGAAATATCTGCAAAAGCCGATGAACTGGAACAAAAAAACCAACAGCTTGTTGAGTTGTCGCATTTTAAAGATTCCATGCAGTCGTTCCTGGTGCATGATCTTAAAAATCCTTTGAATAATTTGTTAGGCATTAGTACCCGTGAATCGTTTGAAAAAAATGCCGATGGAATAAGACAAACCGGATTACAGATGCTGAATATTGTATCGAACCTGCTTGACATCGGTAAATATGAAGAAGAAAAGATGAAACTTGCGTTGGAGGATGTATCGCTAACGCAAATTATAAACGAAGCATATATCCAGACACGGTACCATGCTGAGCAAAAGAGTGTAAGACTGGTCGTTGGCTATTCCACCGATTTTATTGTTAAAGCTGATGCAGCAATACTTACACGCGTTTTTGTGAACCTGTTTACCAATGCAGTTAAATTTTCACCGAAAGGTGGAAAAATCAACATTTTGGCAGAACAACAGGCCGAAAACTACCTTAAACTAACGGTAAAAGATGAGGGCGAAGGTATTCCAGCCGAATTTCAACCCATCATTTTCGATAAATACAGTCAGGATAAGGTTCGCCATCTGGGATATGCCGGATCAACCGGGATTGGGCTTACCTTCTGCAAAATGGCCATCGAATCGCAGGGAGGAAGAATAGGAGTGCAACCGGCAGACGGAAAAGGCGCTGCATTTTGGCTTACATTGCCTCTTGCTCCCACACAATCAGACCTTCCGGCAAATTTGGAAGTTTTTGATAGCGAAGCGACCAAACCATTCAGTCCAATTCTTTCAAACGATGAAAAAACGTACCTTGCTCCGTTTTGTGAAATACTTCGAAATACTTCCATTTACCAGATTTCAGATGTCAAGGAAGCGTTGAACCAAATTAACAGGAAATCGGAAAATATCAAAAAGTGGAAATCGCTGGTAATGCAAGCATTATCAGATTGTAATGAGGTAAAATATTATGAGTTGTTAAACCTTGAAACCGATGAATAGTTTAAAAATACTTCTAGTTGATGATGTTGTTGAAAACATACAAACCCTGACAGGATATTTTGAAAAACTGCGTCCTGAATACAGGCTGTACCAGGCAACACACGGCAAAACTGCGTTGGAAATTGCCAAAACCATGAAGATTGACCTCGTTATTTCCGATTGGGATATGCCGGGCATGTCGGGAATTGATTTGGTGAAGAAATTAAAAGCCGAACCTAAAACAGCACACATTCCCGTAATTATTGTTACCGGGGTGATGCTTTCTACAATCGACCTCGAAAATGCTCTCTCAGCCGGTGCCTACGAATATTTGAGAAAACCCGTGGATCCGGTTGAACTTGTTGCCCGCACAAATTCAGCTATTTGTTATGTAGGCTTGCATCTGAAAGAGCTGGCATTAAAAAACCTGGAGCTTACCGAAAAAACGATGATGCTTGCACGTAGCAATCAGTTCAACATTGATACTGCCAAAAAGCTGAAACAATTAGAGAATTATCTTGATGGTAATTTGGAAGCAAGATCAGTTATTCGGGAGATTTTACAGGATATTGAACAAAAAACCCGTGAAGACAATTGGGGACATTTTGAAGTAGCCTTCCAGAATGTTCATCCCGAATTCAGTCAAAACCTCACCAAAAAGTTCCCTCATGTCACTCCGGCAGAGTTGAAACAGTGCATTTTAATGCGGCTTGGGTTGAATACCAAGGACATGGCCTTTGTCCTTTATCAAAGCCCCGACAGCATTAAGGTTACACGCAGCCGTATCCGTAAAAAACTTCAGATTGATAACGACAAAAATCTGCAGTCGTTTCTGGTGATGATTTAAGTGAATTCCGTCCCGTACGGGACGGGATAAAACCGGTGACATCTTTGTTTCCTACCTGCATTGTGTGCCTGACGGCACACATTAATCTTCCTCCCGATAATCAACCGGTTTAAAAATATACCTTTCATCATAAGGAACTTCAAATTGTTCAAGAAATTCATGGTATTCTTCAAGAAATGTTTTTCTGCGATGATGAGTTTTCTGATCTTTGATATAATCAATAACCTGATCAACATGCGATTTGCTGTATGAAAATCCCCCAAATCCTTCCTGCCATGAAAATCGTCCTTCTATGAACCCTTTTTTATTTATCCATTTTGATGAATCTCCTTTAACACCCTGCATTAAATCAGACAGCGACTGAGTGGACCTCATACCAAAAAAAACATGGAGATGGTCTGGCATCCCATTTATCGCCAAAACTTTATGACCATTATTTTGAATGATGCCAGTGATGTATTGAAATAGTTCATTTTCTCATGGTTTTCTGATTATGCAACTCTGGTTCTGAACCGCAAACACGGTTTGAATATGAATTTGTGTGTAAGTGTTGGCCATGATAATTTGATTTTTTTATTTTCAATAATTAAGTGAAAAATTTTAGAAACAGATTTAATATTTTCAATGAAATTGTATCTCATAATCATTTCTTGTAGGACACTGATGTTGATTTTCCAGTACTAAGCCATTCTTTCAAAACCGGTTGCGCTCACTTTTACCAACTTCGAAAGCTTCGATGCTTCCACCTCCATTTTCCTGAAAGACGAGTTGACTAATCAAACCATCAACCCGCGCAACCAGCCGGTGTATGAATTCAGCCATAGCACAGGTAACGAAGCCAACAGATTTAAACTGGTTTTTGGTGGGACAATAGGAGTAGAGGAAACCGAAAATCTGACACAAGATAATCTGTGGATAGCTGAAAATGCGCTTTACATCAGAACTCCTCAAATGGCCGGTCAACAAGGTTTGTTAGAGGTTTTTGAGGCCTCTGGAAAACTATTAATGGCAAAAGAACTGGTGTTGAGTGAACTCACCACAGTGAATCTGAAACAGAACGGATTTGTGATTGCAAAACTCAGCACAGGCCAGGAAGTGATGACCGTGAAAGGAATTTTGATGAAATACCATACAATTAAGGAATGTAAAGATGTATGGCCGTGCGTCTCGACATTCCAAAAAGACGCATCTAAGCATACCAAAAAATAAATCAGATAAACAATGAAAAAACTATTAGCAACAGCAGCATTTCTGGTAATTGGAGGAATAGGACTCATGTCGCAAACCCCACCTCCTCAACCAGATGATCCTTCAAGCGGAGGCGGTACCGGCCCGGTAGGCGGCGGCGCTCCCGTTGGCAGCGGGCTTATCATTCTTTTAACGCTCGGAGCGGCTTACGGTGGTAAAAAGGTATATGAATTGAAGAAGGATTACAACGAAAAAAATAATCGGATATCAAATATGAAACAGTGAAAAAGGGTGACCGGCGCTTTTCGCCGGTCACCCTTTTTCCTTAATAATTCCGATTTGTTACAATACCTGACCTTCAAACAAAAATCTTGAATCTTACCTATTCAGGTTCTCAGATTTTTAGAAATAAGTTAGTAAAATTTTCCTACTCTGCCCCCCTTTTCTGTCCCCACCGGTAGCGGTAACCTTTTCCCTGCTGGTGGGGCTGTTCTTCGAGGCCGAATAAATACTGATAACTTGCATTCAGTTTCAGTGCCTGATCCGGTGTGCACAATTCACGAACTTCAAGATATTGGATAGCAATTTGGTAGGTTAATCCGGCTTGCAGATTTCCCATTTCCCGGGATAATTGTTGAAGATGTAATGTGTCGGGATTGCTTTTTGCCATCTCATCCACCAGGGCCTGCCGGGTTTCCCTTATGCGAATTGCCATCGGCTCCGAAACATCTCTGAATTGTGATCTGATCCGTCCTAAACCCTGAACCTGTTCATTGTTAAGGCTAAGCTCATTTTTGAGTAAATCTGTCTCCTTATTTTGTGTCTGATCGGATTGTTCATGGCTGATATGGATTAAAATTGTAATCCCCATTGTAATGTTAAAGATCAGTAACACAGCAACAATCCATATCAAAACGCGCTTTTGTTGAATGAAATTCATTGTTATTCGTTTAAAAGTTCATAACCTGGAGTAAAAAAATCAGCCTCGGCAAAGAAAGTTTCTTCGGCGAAGGAACTTACGGGATCAACTATATTTGCAGTTTGTTCTGAAACCATTTTTCCGGCAATAAACCGTCCCGAAAATACTCCTGCTGCAACCATAAAGACAACGATAGCTGCTGCTGCCAGTGATTTTAGAGTGTAAATCAGCCGGACCACTGTAGTTTTCTTTTCATGAAACCTATTTAAAATTTGCTTACTTAGCTCCGGTGAAGGGGTGAGGGTTCGCTGAAAATCCAAATATTGTAGTATTCCCGCTGTTCTTTCAAACAATATCCGGCAATTTTCACACGATTTCAAATGGTTGTTAATTTCGAACCTTTGTGGATCATCGGGATCCATTTCAAGATAATCCCAAACCAGGTGATCATATCGGGTACATCCATCTGTTTTTTTACTTTTTTTCATTTTCACTGAAATTTTAATACCTCAACGATTGTAATGATTTCTGTAAATTCATTTTTGCCCTGTGCATCAGCGATTCAACCGCTGCCACTGAAATACCCATTATCCCGGCTATTTCGCTGTTGGTCAGGTCATCGTATTTACTCAGTGTAAAAGCTATCCTTTGGTTTTCGGACAACTTCTCCAACGCATATTTCAACATTTTTGATACCTCCTGCCGGTTTTCCTGTTCGATGAGCGGATTATGCGTGTATTGATGGGTTTCATAACCATCTTCTTTTGAAAAAAGGGTTTCAAGATTCTGATAAATATTTCTGGTCCTTTTCTTTCTCAAATGGTTCAGCGATTTGTTCACGGCAATCCGGTAAACCCAGGTCGAAAGTTGCGCCTCGTTCCGGAAACTACCCAGCGATTCGAAAACCGACAGAAATACATCTTGTGTCAGATCGTTGGCATCATCGGCGTTTTGAACAAATCCCAGGCAGGTTCTGAAAACCTTGTTCCGGAATTTGTTGATGAAATCGGTGATTTCCTTTTCACTTAAATCCATGCCTGATGATTTAGTTACCCTGCATCAAAGATAGAGTTACCTACTTAATAAAGAACCTGTATTCCTCAAAAAGGTATTACCTCTGTCCGTTTCTGTGCCTGAAACCCTTGCCATTGCCACACCCTTGCCCTTTTCTTCCTCCTTCAAAACGATCACAGATCCCATCATTATTGGTATCAACAAAGTTTCTTCCGTTAGCTCTTCCACTCCGATTGGTAAAATTATCGCAGATTCCATCGTTATCTGTATCAATAAAATTTCTGTTTCGATTGCCCCGACCAGGGCGATTGTCGCAGATACCATCATTGTTTTTGTCAGTAAAATTTGGACCTGCCTGGGCAGGAACTTGTTGTTTTTCGACTTGTGTGGACTGATCCTGACCTTCATTTTTTCCGGTTACCGATTGAGCCGCAAGATTTTCCGTCACGAAAATTGCAGCAGTCATCATAATTCCAAAAATCAAATTTTTCATGTTTAACACTCCTTTTTTTATTTTTTGGTTCATAATCTTTTGACATACCAGACATCAAAAACTTGTGTTACCTGCTATTTTTTCAGTCGAAAAAAAGTATAATTCTCAGGAAAGCAGTTAATATCTTGTGAAATGATTTCATTTTGACTACATTTACCGTGTAATTTAAGACAGTTACTAATTTTTTATTGTAAACATGTCAAGAAGCTGATATTTTTGCTGTTTAAATCGGGCAGAAATTAAAAAAAGTTCTTTGTGTTTTTCATAAAGTGATGGTTTTCAACGATTTTTGTTTTGACCATAAAATAAATAAATAGGTTTACAAACAATTAAAACTACTGGACTATGAAATTAAAAGCTTTGAATTCGGAACCTATCAATCTGTTGCTGTTATTATCCATTTCACTGATGGTATTGTATTCTTCATGTAAGAAAAATGACAATACCGAAATACCGGTTCAAGCCAAAGATATTGAGGACCTGGTAATTCCGGAGGATTTTTACTTTGAGACCACCAAAGAAGTTACCATTCATTTTCAGGATCAGCTAAAGGCTGGAAGTACAGCACGCTATGATGTATTTTTGCACAGCAACCAGGTGTTTACCGACACTGTGATGTACCTTGATGAGGATGGAAACCAGGTTATTGATACCGTGCAGAATTATGATAATTCCAACGACCTCATTGCCCGGAAAATTTCCGAAACCGGCCTTTTCGATCTTATCGTTACCATTCCAGATTACATTACCGAGCTTTATGTTATTAAAAACGAATTTGGACTTTTTTCCAGTCAGATCATCCAGGTGAACGCTAAAAGCGCAACTTTCAAGGGGGGTTACAAAAATGGCGATGATGATCCATTGGATGTTTTTTACGGAGTTAAAGTCAATGGAGACTTGTTTACGATTAGCCCTGCAACAGGTGATCTTATTGTAATTGACAATTTGCCAAAAGGGAGTCAAGCTTGTGCCATTGATGCCAAAAACCGGAAACTCTTTTTCATTGGTAATTCAAGTCCCTATCCGCTCTACGGTTATGATCTGGATTCAAAAGTGAGTACGCTGTTGAAGAATATTAGAATGAAAGCCGAGGGACTTGCTTTCAATGATGAAGATGGACTTTTGTACATGTCTTACAGGGAAAACCTTTATACCATTGATACACAAAATGGTGATGTTTTGTCGCAAAAGAGCATTTATGGTTTGGATAAAAGCCAGGGTGGGGATTTAGCAAGGGCAGCCAACGGTAAATGGTACCTTGCTTGCCAATCAGGTGTTTACTGGCTCGAGTTTAAAACTGAAAAAGTGTACGCTCACGATGTAAATGATGAACTTCCATTTAATCCTTCAGGTTTGATCGTTGACTCAAATGATGATTTATGGTTGTCGTTGAAAGGAACCAACAAAAAGCTTGTTAAAATGAATAAGGCAAATGGAAACTGGGAATATAAGTTTAACAATCAAAACCATACAATAGATGACATTGCCGAATTACCGATCGAAATCCCCCCAATCATTGACGATGATGCTGATGATGATGGTATCATTGACTATTACGATGAATACCCCCTCGATCCTGAAAGGGCCTACAATACCTACACACCAAGCATTCTGGGAAGAGGCTCTCTGTCTTTTGAAGACCGGTGGCCTTCAAAAGGTGACTACGATTTCAATGATTTGTTGTTGTATTATCATTTTACCACCGTGATGAATGCCAACGATAAAGTAGTGGAACTCAAATGTAAATTTACGGTTGAACATGTTGGAGCATCGTATGAAAATGGATTCGGTTTTGAACTACCATTTAGCGCTGGTCTGGTATCCAATGTAACCGGTTACAACATTACCTCCGGGCTGGTGAGCCTCAATGCTCAGGGAGTAGAAACTGGTCAGGAAAATGCCGTTGTTATTCCATTCGATAATGCCATCGATAATATTTATACTACTCTCAACATGTTAATTTCGTTTATCGAACCATTGGAACCTTCACTTGTTGGTACACCGCCATTTAATCCATTTCTCATTATTAACAAAGACAGAACCAAAGAGGTGCATTTGATTAATTTTCCCCCGACAGATAAGGCAAATCCTGCATTCTTTGGTACCTTTGATGATAGGAGTATTCCGGCTCAAGGGAAATATTACCGCACACTCAATAAGCTTCCCTGGGTAATTAACATGCTTGATGGCTTTGTTGTACCAAAGGAGAGTACTCAAATCAGTAAGGCCTATACTAAATTCAACGAATGGGCCGAATCGGGTGGCAGCATTTATACAGACTGGTACAAAGATTTTCCTGGTTACCGTGATGCAGATTATCTTAAATCGAAATAAACCTTCTGCTTATCTCATTCACCCCGGCAAAAAAAGCCGGG
>Ga0172371_10001328_pt1 | contig 39237 bp, 35 predicted proteins | sample Lak12m_FD_114543 | JGI IMG/M metagenome (GOLD analysis project Ga0172371, IMG submission 114543) | Freshwater microbial communities from Kabuno Bay, South-Kivu, Congo - kab_022012_12m | ecosystem: Environmental > Aquatic > Freshwater > Lake | place: Democratic Republic of the Congo: South-Kivu... | reverse complement strand
TCTCCAGCGCACGCGCGGGACAGATCAAAGGCGCAGCAACACGCCAAGACCAGAATGACCGCAGCGATCCAAGATCCCGCGGCTATACCATTTTCCTTTCCAGCTGTTACGGCGGGTGCCAAAACAAATATCCGATTTCCTCGAAGAGAATGCCCGCATCTCGAACCTGTGCTTGGATAGACCTCAGTCCTAACGGAGGGGGCGCTACTGCTGGGCAAGCCGGCAGTGGCACCCAACGTGTAATTCCTGCTGAGTCGGTGTCGAATCCAAAAGGAGAAAGATTTCGGCACCCGGTATAAGACCGGCCGGGCGCCTCCTCCGCTTTGGACGGCCCAGCCTGACTTCGCTCCGGCGACCTGCAGGGAACGGCGGCAAAGATGTTCGCTCTTTGACGGCGAATCGCTATGAGAGTGCATTGGCACAACCGTGATCAAGGCGATTCCGTTTCCGGCCGGTCTTCTTTCTCTTCGGGAGTCCCGATCCACTTTTCCATAACCAGCGCGTCATCCTTGGCTTCCGTGTAGTAGTTCTTCCTGAACCCTATGGATTGGTATCCGCACTTCCCGTAAAGATTCCTTGCCGCCGGATTGCGGCGTGCCACATCCAGAATGATCCGCTTGAGGCCGTCTCGCCGACAGCAGTTCTCCAGATAGTCCATCATGGCTTTGCCGTGGCCGGATCTTCTGTGATCGGGATGTACGGCGATATTGAGCAGGTGGGCCTCGTCCAGCACCTGCCAGAAACACATGTAGCCCACAATGCGCCGGCCGATCCTGAACACCACCGGACGGGAATGACGATTGGCAAGTTCGTCCTCGAATGTCTTCCTGGACCAAGGTGCTGGGAAGGAGACCCTCTCTATGGCTAGAACCTGCTCAAGATCGGTCATCCGCATAGGCTCGGCCTTTAGAACCACCCGAAATTCAATTATGTCGCATTTGGAAGACATTGAGGGTCCAGCGGGAGTTCGTGCCCCCTTGCGTCACTTGACGAGCTTGAGAAAGAAGCCCGCAGAAAAAGCCAATGCGAAACAAGCCGCAAAGAGGGCCCAGTTTCGCCTCTCTTCGCAAGCAACCATTAGATCCGCCACCCCGACAAGCGGAACCAGGTAAAAGCATGAAGTCAGGGCCCTGTTGACCGGGGCGGGAATATGGGCCACCAACTGGCTCAGCAAAGCCGATGCAACCAGTATGGTAGGAAACAACACCGAGAATGCAGTCGCAAATCCCAGCAACAGAGCGGCGACAAAATACCTGAACAAGCCTTCTTCTCCACGCTCCATCACGGACTGTTCCGCAGCTGAGGCCAGCGTTCCAAGCCACCGTCGCAACCTGGCGTCCATCCTTATTCCCGCCAGTGACACCGGAAACAGAAAGAGGAAGCATAGCAACGATACCGCCGCAACGTCCCCTCCAGTGCTCGACCGGACAATAGCCGCCACTGAAGCGGTCGCGACGGCCGCCAGCGGCGCGTCGGGCGCGATGAAACCTCCTACGGGAGGCCGCCGCAGCCACAACAGTTCATAAAGCAGTCCTGAAGCCACCCCAGAGGCAAGGTCTCCAACGACCCACCCCACGATTGGTCCTGCAACAATGGGCCTGGAGATCATTATCTGAAAGATCTGGAACCTGTCCAGCCAGAGGAGGCTACCCACGAAACCTGACAGAAGAGCCTCACCTACCATGATGCACCGTGACGGCCTGAATTAACGAGACTCAGACAAAGATCGGCGTCAAGTCCTGGGACAGCGCCTGCAAGCGTCGAAAAGATCTACCGGCTTTTCAAAGGGGACACTCTGAATATTTATCTGGACGCCCTCATCCATGATGTCTCGAAGCGTGGAGAGGGTGTCGTCTCCGACCAGTACGCTGTTGCTCAGACAGACTGAAAAATCGTTCTTTCGCAGATTGCCCAGATTCAGGCTGTCAAAGCGGACGCCTGCCCGTCTCAGTCTCAGAGCGTCTTCAGGGTCGTCAACGAGGATCATCCTCCTGATTTCGACTTCATCCTCGTCCTTCAGAAGCGCAGCGATCCTCTCGACAGTGTCAATGATCAGTCTGACGGAAAAGGGGATCGCGGACTCCATGATTGTCCTCTGCACAGAATCTCTTGCCAGCACGTCATTGGCTATCCACAGTTCCTGAGCGCGAGTCGAGGGGAGCCATCCTTCGAGGACCTGGCCATGCACGAGCCGTTCATCAACTCTCACAAGAACTATTGGCATGGACACACCTGGCCGGTCCGCCCCGGATCTTTCTCAGGGCTGCTTATCACCGGCGGCTCTCCTTCTCAACCTGTGTTTGAATATTTCGCTGGCCCGATAAATGTTCTCTTTTCCCGCCTCCATGGCCAACACCGCCAAATTGCTCAGGTCCTGGTCCGACCTGGAGTTTATGGCCTTAATGATCATCGGCAGGTTGAGACCCGTTACCACTTCTACTTTGCCGTCTTCCAGGAAAGACAACGAGATGTTCGTAGGCGTTCCCCCGAAGAGGTCGGTGAGGACAAGAACCCCTTCGCCTCGGTTTACCTTTCGAATGGACTGCGACACCTTTTCCCGAATAACATCCGGGGATTCTTTGGGATCAATGGATAGTGCCGCCACTGCCTCTTCGGATTCCAGGCCTATCAACCGGGCGGTATTGATGAACTGAAGCCCCAGTTCTCCGTGGGTCGCTATGAGAATTCCCACCATGTTCGGTTCTTTCCGTACTACCGTTGAAGCGATTCCCGGGACAAAGTCCCTGGTCGCGGGAGGTTCAGTCGAGCTGTGCCGACCGGGATTCTGTGCTGATAGGCTGCATCGGTTCAAGCAACGCGGTTCACGTTGCGATCTCCCGGTGTCTGACTTCCATGCTCTTGTATCCGTTGCGCTCCAGCAGCCGAGCAATGTGCTCGGCTATCACCACGGACCGGTGACGCCCTCCCGTACACCCTATCGAAATAGTAAGGTACTGCTTCCCCTCCCGTATGTAAAGGGGCAAAAGGAAAACTAACATTTCTTCCAGTCTTTGCAGGAACTTCTTTGTGGTTTCGTGGCCCAGGACCCACTCCGCCACTTCTTGATCCCGGCCGTCCTTGGGCTTGAGATTCTCCTCAAAATATGGATTGGGAAGAAATCTCACGTCCAGGACGAGATCGGATTCCAGAGGCAAGCCCTTTCCAAAGCCGAAGGAATTGATCAAAATCTTGAGAACATCGCTGCGGAAGCTCTCGAATATTTTCTTGATTTCCTCTCTCAACTGGTGGACGCTCATGTCGGAGGTGTCAATCACCCAGTCGGCCTTCTTCTTGATCTCCTCAAGTTCTCGGCGTTCTCTCTTGATACCGTCCATCACGGTTCCCGTGGGCGCCAGGGGATGTTGTCTCCTTGTTTCGCTGTAACGCCTGACAAGAACTTCATCTCTGCAATCCAGGAACAGAATCTCAAGTGGGATGCCTGAATCGTCCAGGGATTTTAGGATCTCCGAATATCTGGGAAAGAACTTCCTCTGACGAAGGTCAATCACCAGCGCCAGTCTGGAAAGGTCACCACCGAGGGAATCCGCAAGTTCCAACAGTTTCGGGAGAAGGTCCACGGGCAGATTATCAACACAGAAGAACCCGGAGTCTTCCAGGGTGCGGGCAACCGTGGATTTTCCCGACCCTGAGAGGCCCGTGACTATCACTATCTTGGTCTTTGTCAAGGTATCACCGTCCCGGTCCTGCTGAACAAGGCCGCGAGCACTTCCACCATCAGACCCGGATCCGAAGCTGACGGGACAGCCACGCGAACCGTCGGGAGATCCACGTCCAAGAGACTTGTTCTACCGGTCTCGGGCTCCACTCTGCCCGCGTCCCTTGTCGGATGGTATGAGTCCAGGTCCGCAACAAGATCAATCCGCGCCTCAGGGAGCGTCCCTTCAGGAAAGAGAGACCGGGCCGGAAAGACCCCGAGACCGCGAATTTCTATCCGCGCCTCTCCTTCCGGCGGCCGTCCAACAAGGACTCCGTTGGGGCCCGGGGATATCTCCACGAGGTCGTCCGCCACCAAATGGTGACCTCTGCGCATGAGTTGGAGAGCAGCTAGAGACTTCCCGGCGCCGGACGGACCTCTAAGGAGAATCCCGACTCCCGTGACGACCAGCAGGACTCCCTGAATTCTTACGGGTTTCATGTGGGGCAAAGATACCACGGCACGCCGGCCCGATCAATCATATAGGGTTTGGCGGAAATTCCGTAATGTTGGGCAATGCTGCGCGAGACGGCGGACCCTGGAGATTCAAAAAGCAGTTGACCGGGAGTCTAAGCGACGCGACTATGTAGGAGGTTTGCTGATTGGTGAGGGACCGCGAAAAAGGGTTGACGTGCGGGATGATATCTGCTAATTCATATATACACATTGCTATATTTCGGTCCGGAGGAAACATGGTACCCCGTTCAGCCCTAGCACTAGTTACGGCCCTGACCATCTCGCTCGCCCTGATTTCGCCGCCCGTCCACGGACAGATGTCCGACCCGGCTACAACAGCCAACATAAGTATGTACCCAAAGCCGCACAAACTGGGGGATCTCTCACTCCAGAGCACGACAGGGACCAGCGTCTCGCTCAAGGATTTCCAAGGAAAAGTAGTGCTCCTACGCTTCTGGTCCATCAATTGTCCGGCGTGCCGGATGGAAGAACCCCTTTTGGAGCACGTCAAGCGCACCTTTGGTCCTGCAGGTCTGGAGGTCCTGGCCGTGAATCTGGTGGACACGCCCCAGGCTGTTTCCAGCCACGCGATGGCACACAGGATGCCCTTCCAGGTTCTCTTTGACGGAGGCCGGGGGTTCAGTTTGAAGGTGGTCAGCATGGGCGGCAGGAACACGGCGTTTCTTCTGAATCCTCTCAAGGAGGCCATCCTTGAGGTGCCGGGGTTCCCCACGACTTACATAGTGGATTGCCGCGGGAGCGCCGTTGGCTACAGCATCGGGCCGGCAAAGTGGGACAGCGGCTATGCTGTGGGATTGCTCCAGAACCTGCTTTCGCAGTGCAAGAATCACCCGTCCACGTCTTCCACCGTACCAGAGGGGAACCAGTACCTGGGGCTGGCCGCTCGGTGAGGATCGGACGCAATCAGGCTCGTGTTCAATGTAAGCATTCACTTATTCGTGGGAAAATCCCCCCTATCCCCCCTTTCGTAAAGGGGGGCAGCTGGGATTTCAGAATTCCCCCGTTCGTAAGTGAATGGATACTGTTCAATCCTGTTTTTCCTTGACAATCGGGTCCCTGATTGCTAGTGCTTATATTTGCATTGGAGGCGCGTAGCTCAGGGGGAGAGCATCACCTTGACGCGGTGAGGGTCTGGGGTTCAAATCCCCACGCGCCTACCACGAGCAGGAAGAGAGGGTTATCCTCCGATAAGTCCCCATCTGAGCAAGGAGGCGGGTCAAATCTATGATTTCTAACGGGTTGTGGGACGCACCCATTGTCGTCATTCCGAACGCCGGCGCATGAAGCCCTCCATCGAGATTCAGATCTCTGACAAGACAAAATCGTATCCGCCTGGTATCACTCCGGGCGAAATCCTAAGGGATAATCCCGTTCAAAACGGCCGCGACATTCTCGCTGCAGATCTCAACGGCAGAGCCGTGGATTTGACGACTCCGCTGACCGAGTCCGGCAGGCTTGAATTCGTCAGCGCGGGCACGCCACGTGGCCTTGAGATATTGCGTCATTCCACTGCTCACGTAATGGCCCAGGCCGTCAAAGAACTTTTTCCCGAAGCCAAGATCACCATAGGTCCTGCCATCGAGGATGGCTTCTACTACGATTTCGACAGTTCCCGGCCCTTCACTCCCGAAGATCTGGAGAAGATCGAAATCCGAATGCAGGAGATCGTCAAGAGCAAGCTGCCGTTCCGCAGGCTCGTGATGCCCAAAGAGGAAGCGACTCGATTCTTCTTCGAAAAATCCGAAAGCTACAAGGTCGAGCTTATCAACGGGTTTGTGGACAGCGACGTCAGCCTCTATTCCCAGGGCGAATTCACAGATCTGTGCAGGGGACCCCATATTCCGCACACTGGGTTTATAAAAGCCTTCAAGCTTACCAAGGTGGCCGGGGCATACTGGCGCGGGGATGAAAGAAACCCCATGCTCCAGCGTATATACGGGACTTCATTCCCCTCCAGGGAGCAGCTCGCAGACTACCTTCGACTGATCGAAGAGGCCAAGAAGCGGGACCACCGTAAGCTCGGCAAGGAGCTTGACCTCTTCTCCGTGGTTGACGAGGCGGGCCCGGGCCTGGTCATATGGCATCCAAAGGGGGCGTTACTCAGATACCTGGTCGAGGAGTTCGAACGAACCGAACACCTTAAGCGCGGCTACCAAATGGTGGTGGGGCCCCAGATCCTCAAACGGGACCTATGGGAAAAGTCCGGCCATTTCGATAATTACCGGGAGAATATGTACTTCACCACCGTGGACGAGATTGACTACGGAATAAAGCCTATGAACTGTCTCGCCCACATGATCATATACAAGTCGAGGATAAGGTCTTACCGGGATCTTCCTCTGCGGTTCTTCGAGCTGGGCACTGTCCTGCGCCACGAGAAAAGCGGGGTGCTCCACGGACTGCTCCGTGTGAGGCAGTTCACGCAGGATGACGCGCACATTCTCTGCACTCCACGGCAACTCAACGGCGAAATACTGGGCATAATCAACTTTGTCCGGGACGTTATGGGCATATTCGGTTTCGAGTACATCATGGAACTGAGCACTCGTCCCGAGAAATCCATTGGTTCCGACGAGGACTGGGACCGGGCCACCAATGCTCTGGAAAAGGCCTTGCAGGAGATCAACGCTGATTACCAGATCAACGAGGGCGACGGAGCCTTTTACGGCCCGAAAATTGACATCAAGCTGAAGGATGCCCTTTCCCGGCTCTGGCAGTGTGCGACAATCCAGTGCGATTTCACGCTTCCGGAACGTTTTGGGCTAACCTATGTTGACGCGGACGGCGAGCGAAAGCGGCCTGTGATGATCCACAGGGTGGTGCTGGGTGCAATCGAGAGATTCCTCGGGGTGCTCATAGAGCACTATGCGGGTGCGTTTCCGTTGTGGTTGTCACCGGTTCAGGTCGTGGTCATGACCATTACCGACAGGCAGCATGAATACGCGATACAGTTTGCAGAAACCCTCAGACGCGAAGGAATAAGAGTCGAAGAGGACCTTCGCAACGAGAAGATAGGGTTTAAGATAAGGGAAGCACGGAACCAGAAAGTTCCATATATGATTATACTTGGGGACAAGGAAGTGGAGAGCGGGACCATCGCTGTACGCAAGAGAAGCACGGACAAGACTGATTCATTTTCTGTCGAATCTTTCCTGGCCCTGCTGCGCGAAGAAATCGCGAGAAAGGTTTGATTAAAGAATGGGTGGACACGAGAAAGGGTTCTTTTCAAGGGGGCTGTTTTGATGAGAGCAAGACCGAGAGCTGTTGTTAGTGTTGAGCCCAAGGTACGGGTGAACCAGAAGATTCGTGCGGCGAAAATCCGCGTCATAGCGCCGGACGGGGAACAGCTCGGCATTTTGGATGTTTCGGATGCTCTCCAGAAGGCCCAGGCGTTCGGGTTGGATCTGGTTGAAGTCGCTCCCGGGGTGGATCCTCCTGTGTGCAAAATAATGGACTACGGGAAGTTCCGTTACGAGGAGAGCAAGAAGGAGCACGAACGCAAGAAGAAACAGGCTACGGTGGTGGTGAAGGAGATAAAGCTGAGGCCCAAGACCGAGGAACACGACCTCACCCACAAGGTCAAACAGCTAAAGCGTTTTCTTGGTGAAGACTGTAAGGTCAAAGTTACCATCATGTTTCGTGGACGCGAGATCACACACCCCGAACAGGCCAGGTTTCTTTTGGACAAGATTCTGGAACTCCTCGGAGAAGACGGACAGGTGGAGCAGTCCCCCAAGTTCGAGGGCAGGAACATGACGATGATGCTTGCCCCCAAGTAAGGTTTTATTCCAGGACAAGGCAGAGCGACCGGACCTACGATTCTCTTTGGCACGGCCGGTGGACGGAAACGGCTCCATAAGGATTGGCCATCAAGTAATTGAGCCTTCGGCCGGTCTATCTCACCCCGGGGAGAGTATACTCCTCGGTACCCTCCCAAGTTGAGAGAGGGGAATGGTGAGCGCAACACGAGCTCGGGCTTTGACGGTGAATTAGCATCAGGACAGGCAGCGAGCTCGTAAGCAATCTAAGCGTATTAATTTTGCTTCATTTTTTTAGATTGCCGGATTTATAATGGGGCCGGGGAAACCTGGAAAACTGTCAAGTTATGGCGGATCAGATGACTGATGATGAAAAAAGGAAGTTCACACGCATTCCGTTCCAAACGCAAATAAGGGTCACTTGCGGCGATCGAACTCTGGTATCCCATGGGCTGAAAAACATAGGGCTGGGCGGCGCATTCGTGGAGCTCCAAGACGTCATTCCGCCGGGCTCGCCCTGCCTGCTCGAGATAGATCTCATTGGAGCTGCGAGCCTGCTCAGGATTCAGGTGGAGGGCGACGTGGTCCGTTGTGAGGACGACGGGATCGCCATAAAGTTCACCAGAATAGACCTGGACAGCCTTATTCATCTGCGCCATCTGATTAAGGTACATGCGGAGGACCCGTCAGTGATCAACGACGAGTACGAAAGACACCTCCTTGAGGTGACGGTAACCCCTCCGAGATCAGAATGACTCATCAGTCTTCATCCCATTGAAAAAAGCAACAATTGACCCTGTAACCCTGGAAGTTTTCGGAAATCTCTTTGCGTCGGTGGCCGAAGAGATGGGCACGGCCCTTTGCCGCGCGGCTCTGAGCCCCAATATCAAAGAGCGCCGGGATTTCTCGTGCCTCATCTGTGAGCAGGCCGGCGAACTGGTGGCGCAGGCTGCGCACATTCCCGTCCACCTTGGAAGTGCTCCGCTTTCGGTGAAGGCTGCCGTTTCCGAGGTCGCCATGAGACCCGGAGATGTGGTGGTGCTCAACGATCCTTTCAGGGGAGGTACCCACCTGCCGGACCTGACCATGGTGGCACCGGTTTTTCTGGGCCATTCGGATTCCCTTCCGACCTTCTACGTTGCCAACAGGGCCCACCACGCGGACGTGGGTGGCATGTCGCCCGGCTCCATGCCCGTTTCAGACGAGATATTCCAGGAAGGGCTAATCATACCGCCGTTGCGACTGGTAAAGCAGGGCCGGATGGACAAGGATCTGTTGGCTCTTTTTCTGGCCAATGTGCGAACCCCGAGAGAGCGGGAAGGTGACATAGAGGCTCAGATCGGTTCGCTAAGCATAGGGGTGCGCAGGCTTGCGGAGATCGGCCGGCGCCACTCGCCCGAAAAGATGCTTTCTTGTGCGGAAGCCCTCAAGGACCTGTCGGAACGTATGCTCCGATCTTTTCTAGCCTCCGTTCCCAACGGAGAGTACACAGCGGAAGATTGCCTGGACGACGACGGTTTCTCCAAACATCCCATGCCCTTGCGGGTGGCGGTCCGAATTTCAGGCGACGCGGCAGAGATAGACTTCACCGGGACAGCGGGCCAGACCAGGGGTAATCTCAACGCGGTCCTTGCCATAACCGTCTCTGCTGTCCTTTACGTTTTCAAGCTGATTGTCCCTGAGGACATCCCGGCCAACGCGGGAGCTTTGAGGCCTCTCGCGATCAAGGTTCCCGAGGGCTCGATCCTCAACGCGAGGCCGCCTGCGGCAGTGGCGGGCGGCAACGTGGAGACCTCCCAGCGGGTTGTGGATGTGTTGCTGGCAGCTTTGGCTCGCGCGCTGCCGGATCGAGTCCCCGCCGCCTCCCAGGGCACCATGAACAACGTGACCATCGGGACCGCGCACGCGGAGCCGTCCCGTTCCTTCGGCTACTACGAGACTGTGGGAGGCGGTGCCGGCGGCGGACCGGCGGGGCCCGGTGCTTCAGGCGTCCATACCCATATGACCAACACCATGAACACGCCCATCGAGGCGCTGGAAGCAGGTTATCCTCTTATGGTGGAAAGATTCCGGCTGAGGGAAGGCTCCGGAGGCGACGGCCGTCATCGCGGGGGGGAAGGAATAAGACGTGATCTGCGGGTTCTTGAGCCTGCTACTGTGACCATCATTTCCGACCGCCGAGCCTACCCTCCTTACGGGCTCGCCGGAGGTTCTCCCGGAAAGACCGGCCGCAACGTGCTTATTAAGCCGGACGGCACGAAAACGGAACTCAAGTCTAAGGTATCGTTCAGAGCCGAACCAGGAGACATAATATCCATCAGGACCCCGGGCGGCGGCGGGTGGGGCCGCCCGAGCTGAGGTATTTGTATGAGGATGCAGCGGGACGCCTTCTTTGCAACCTGGCATGAGCGATCAACCGTCCTTGCAGCAGGCAGGCACTTGACCGACCTGTCGTTGCGAGCGCAGCGAAGCAATCTCATCGGGTTGCCGGCTCACAGGTTGTGAGATTGCTTCGTCGCTTCGCTCCTCGTAACGACACACAGAAACGAATCGCTCAACTTGGGTTGCAAAGAAGGGGCTCCCGTTGGTCGCCGCCGTGAGCTTCCTGAGCCATCCACAGCAGCTGGCGCATTGTCATGATTTCTTGTGGCGCTCTTCCCAACGAGAGTTATGCCAGTGCGCTTTCGTGTCAGTGAAACCGGCGGGGTACCTCCTCCGGCGGACAGAACGACTTTGCGGCAGCGGTCATTCAAAGATCTCCCGCTTGTTTTCACGGTGATCCACCATGAAGAGGATGGTTGCTTTTTCCTTCAACTCTTTTATCACTTGAGGCAATTTAGCCCGATCGAGGCTGAACGTCCTGATGAAGACGCTGCGATGTCCGGGAGGAGCGTCTTCGTAGGAACTCAGAACGCTGGCCGTCCTTCCTCCATAAACCCTGATGATGTCTATAAGCTCCTTCGCAGCCCCTGGTTTGTCTCTGACGTGGAATCCAAATTGGATTCCTCGTGCTCCCGCTGCGGTCAGCGAAATGAGCACCTTGAAGATGTCGCTTCGGGTGATTATCCCTGCGAGTCGGCCCTTGTGATCCACCACCGGCGCACCGGACACTTTCCTGGACAATAGAACTTGGGCCGCTTCATCCACGGTGTAATCAATTGGGACAGTGACAGGATCTTTTGTCATGACGTCTCTGATCTTTTTCTTGTACGTGTGGTACAACAGGTCCTGGACATCCAGCTTGGCCGCTCCTTCCGCGGAAGCCTTCTTTATGTCTCCATCACTGATCACACCGACCAACTGCCCCTCCTTGAGCACCGGTAACAATTGCACCATGCGCTCTTTCATCAAGTTGATCGCCTGTTGCAGGGGCTCACCGGCATCAACGGTGATTACATCTTTAGTCATCCATTTCTTGACGAGCATGTATTTCTCCTTCACACCTCTTGAATTGATCGGGCGAAAATTAGCAACGATTCACCGGACCAAAAGGTTCATGAATCACACTAGATTCACGAAGTCCGGAAAAGCACGAGGCCTTGCGCGACCAAGCTTAATAAGAAGTGCACTACGGAACCGTAAGAGTTCCCCCGGAACCTCCCCAGAACCGACTTGAGATTTCTCTTTCCATCCATGTTCGCGATGAGCTCGATTTCGAGCGGCCCGAGTCGGATCGCCGGCCCCGACGGATGAGCCAGGTAATCACGGGCTCCGGCAGCCAGGAGCGGTCCTCCATGTGCAGGGATTCGATCAACCGGGAAACGTGACCGATATATCGTTACCCCCGCGGCCAATCGCGGAACGAGTGATTTCAACTTTTTCTCCGCGGCCCTTTTGTCGGACAGATGAAACGGACGGTGCAATGCTTTAAACCGGTCTTTTTCTTCTTCGCGCAGGCGTTTGAGTATGTCCTGACCCTGCCGAAAGTAGAGAAAACCATGGTTGGTCGAAAGTGCCCCCACATAGGGATAGTCGTTGATTGCGTACGTTTTTTCCAGCCCGCTCAACCGAGCGTACAGTCGGTTCACGGCTTGCGACGAAATCCGTGCGGGAGACCTCCACACCGGTTGAGGGGCCATGAGAGAGTTGCCTTCGTAACTGACCGACGCGACCCCGAACCGGTGTGGGGTTTCATGCAGCCGCGATCCGGGCACAACCATGAGCAACCCCATAACGTAGTAGGAGATCCTCTCGCGGTTGTCTTCCAGAAACCGCACCGTGGTCTCCGCTTCCGTTTCCGTTTCCCCGGGAAAACCGAAAAAGCCCATGGCCTGCACTGCAACGCCCGCGTCATATAAGTCTTTCATGACGCGACCCACGATCTCGACATCATTACCTTTGTCCATCCGATCCAGTGTCCGCTGACATGCGCTCTCGAACCCGATGGCCACGCAATTCAAGCCGGCTTGCGCCAGGGTGCGACACAGTTCCTTCGTGAAAGCTCTCTCGGCGCGTAGGTCGGTGTTCCAGACGAATCTCTTCCCCGCGGCGATTACCGTCTCGCTGAAGCGCTTGAGGTACGGAGGATCCACCACGTCATTGCTGAAATTGAAATGGGTGGAGCCGTATCTGTCGGCAAGATCCGTCATCTCCTCTACGGCCTTTTCCACCGGCACGGTCTGATAGCGTCGCATACGCTTTTCACCGTAGCGGTTCTGGCAGAAGACACATCGGCCCCAGTAGCAGCCACGGCTGATAACGTATGGGATGACGGGCTGAGGGATCAGGTAAGCGTTGAGATCGAGGTCCGTGTAGTCCGGCGGCGGCAAATCGGCCAGGTCGGGGTATTCCAGCTTCTCCGGCCGGCAGACTCTTCCGGTGAGGTGATCGCGATAAACGAGATTGGGGACGCAACCGAGAGACGATCCGGACGCGGCACACTCCAGAAGTCCGGCAAATGCGTTCTCACCCTCGCCGCACACTATCGAATCCGTGCAAGAGAACAGCCACTCGAACTGAGTTTCCCCCATAAGCTGGACCCATTGGGAAAGATATGCGCCTCCCATGGTAATGTGGATCCCGGGAAATCTCTCCTTCAATAGGTTCCCAAGTACTATCGCCTGGACCGACTGTGCGGCGAATTCCATCGAAATCCCGATAACAGCAGGTGGGTCCGCGGCAATCTGAGGGATCAGCTTGGTCTCGTAGTAATCCGCATATGGATTGACGCTCGGTTCGCGATGCACCAAGACGCTTTCAATGGAGTTCAACGACTGAGCCACAGGATAGTCGGACGGCGTCACTGCGGTAGGGTAATGAACTCCCGAGATAAGCTGAAACAGAGCGTCGAGTGTACGGACTGCCTGGAGGTACCTGCGGTGATTGAAAAAGCTGTTGCCGTCCCTGAATGACTTCAAAAGGCCGAGAATGGTTCTTGGCTTTGCGGCAAGGCCTACCGCCCCGACCAAGAGTCCGTACTGCCGCTGCTCCTCCTCGTTCAAGGACGTTCTTGCTTCCAAACGTTTCCGAATCGCTGCCGCGCGTGCTGCAAGCTTGTCCAGATGGTCTTGTTCGACCAGATGGTAGAAACATTCAATGCCCAGGTCCCGGACGCCGACCTTGTGGCCATCCCGTTCGGCGTAGGCTTTCAGGTAGGGAAGCGCCGGATAGGGACCGGTCAGGTCGCCGGGAGGAGGCTGAAGGAGCAGCCCCCGTGAAGTCTGTTGAGCGGCGGTCTTGGACTTCACTGCATTTCTCCCAGAAGACGAGCGAGGCTTGAATGTTCCAGCGCAGCGCGGCTAACCACCCTATATGATGGATTATTGTGAGCTCGATACCCTTCGGAATGACTCAGCACGGGTATGCTCTCCGATTTAGCGATGAATTCCTTCACCGATGTGAAAAAATGCTCGACGATTGCTGATGAAAAAACGAATGTCAGGCCTTCGACGGTCAACTTTCCCGCGGCGTTTAGATCGCGGAATTCCCCAAGCGCACCGATGAATCTTTCGACTGTCCCCTGATGAAGCAATGCGGATTCCAGACAGATTCGGAAGAGCATTGCTGCAGCCCTGTTTTCTTGGCCAAGGAACCGACTGCGGTAGGGACGCAGGTTCACCCTGAATACCAAGCCCTGAGGCGAAACGTTCTCCAGCAGAGGTTCGTCGTCTCTCGGCTTCGCCTGGAGAAGATCACGCAACAGGAGGTACCCGAAGCGCTCTTCATCCTGGATGTTGTGACCGACACTGAATTCGCCTTGATGAATACACTTGTAGATGTCGGCAAGCGCATGGGCCTTTGGCACCGTTTGCTTTCCGCCGGCCGCGGAATCGGGACACGGTTCGTGAAGCCGGACCTCATGAAGTCGGTATTGCTCTACCAGGACTCCTCGAAGGACGCTGGGCTCGGACGGGCGGCTCTGCCGCTTTGAAGATGCTCGCTCTGTCATAGCACCTCCGTGAGGCCGGAAAGATCCACACTGCAGGTTTGGGAAAAAGCGTTCAACCGTTCAACAATGGAAGCATCATCCGAGAGGAGCGGATCTTCGAGTTTGATATCCAGCCGATTCAATGTTCTCGAGAGCTTCTTGAACGGATGCAAGTTCGTCCCGTCCTCGGTCCCGGCAACGATACGTATCAGTTCCCAGTTCCGCACATCCACGTCCACGTTCGCATTAGCGAGACACTGGATGATCATCCCCCGCAGCCATGCTCGGGTGTCGCGAGGAGGCTCATGCATGGCTCTGCAGATATCAGCTTCTTCGAGCAGGCGATCAACCAGGCCGAGAGATTCACAACGTTCGAACAACCCCGTCTCAGGGTCCAACTCGTGGTAGCTGATATCCAGAAGTCTCAGCCGCGAATCGCGAGCACCAAGTCTTCCGCTCGCCCGCACCCGGTTCAGAAGCCAGAGTTTGAGAACCCAATCGAGCCTTCGATGCAGGTCTCCGGGATCGTCCAACAGCAACCCGTCTTCTTCCGAGAGCTTCAACTTGGTCAGGCCATCGAGCGTGCTTGACCACCATCGCAAGATCGTGTCTTCCTCTGCGCTCCTTTCTTGGTTTTGGAAGAAGTTGAGCAACTTCTCCAGGTAGATCGTCTGGACGTCCACCGCAGTGTAGGAACGTTTGCCTCCTACCAGCTTCACAGGCCGGTTAGGGAAACGAGAGACCGTCTTCAACGCGTCCACCGGTGCATCGAGCCCAGGGACGCAAATATCCGTAGTCTCCTCGATCAGCCTGAGGACCAGCGCTGTGGTGCCGACCTTCAAAGCAATGGCATGTTCGGAGAGGTTTGCATCACCTACGAGAATATGGAGCCGAAGGTTTTGGCCATACCGCGGCAACTCGCGCTTGCGCAGGTTAATGATTCCTCTCGTTTCCCGTGTTCTGTCGCTGTACACCCTCTCGATGAAGTCCGCGCGTTGAGTCACCTGAAAGGGAACGTCGCCGGCTCCATTGGCAACCACTTTGCCGGCACCGGCAAACACCTGGCGAGTAACTAAAAAAGGAATGATTAGACCGATCCTCTCCATGGCCCGGGGCGTAATTAGGTAGTTCTCGTGGCTCCCATACGTGTTGCCCCAAGCATCCACGTTATTCTTGAAGAGTCTCAGCCTTTCAGGTCTTCCTTGTAGCGCCGTGATCCGGTCAGCATCTCTGACGAGTTCCCTGACAATCCGGTCGCCGGCCTTCTCGTGGGCCACCAGTTGACGAACACTCGAGCACTCCGGGGTCGCATATTCGGGATGAGCCCCGCGATCCACATAGTAGCGCCCTCCGTTTCCCAGGAACTGGCCTGCCACAGGACGCCCCGACGATTTCAACGCTTCGGCGAGCAAAGAGGACATATCTTCCATGCGTTCGAGAAGAGGACGGGTGTCCAGGCTGGATCTATCCGACTTACTCGTCGAACTGAAGACGAGAGCGTACTCGATCTCTGTGCCGAAGACTCTCGTCTTCAAGGGCTTACTCCCCTTCCACCTGCTTGAACTCTTCCAGGAATTCTTCGCCTGCCTTCTCGAGCACGCTCTCCATGAACTCATCAAGCTCCTTGAGTTTCTGATCCCTCTTGGGATCAGAAGCTGAAGGCGAGCTGGAAGGAGTCTCCTCCTCCGGTGTCCTCAGTCGTTTCCTTTTTGGGATTTGAGTCCGGTGCGACTCGCTCATGCTCGATTCCTCCGAATGGGTCCAAATCAGGGGTTCCCCACAGTCTGGATCAGGTTGACAAGATCCCTCGAATCGCCTGCGGCCTCGAAGATCGCTTCAAATTGCCCTTGTGTACCCTTGAAAGGATTCAGGAGCGGCACCATCCGGTGCACGTTGCCATGATCGAATCCGACTACCTCCCAATTGACGAAGCACACTTCCGAGGCGAACTTCTCCACGCACTTGCCCCTGAAGTAGGCCCTCGTGTTCGTGGGCGCCTCGGCAACGCGGCAACGGATTTCGTCATCGGACAAGATCCGTTCGGTGAGGCCCTGACGATTGATGCGCGCGAAGACACCTTCTCCGGGTCCTATGTTGTGGTATTGGAGGTCCAGGACCCGCAATTGCGGGGCGTTCCAGGCGAGATTCTTGGCGTGTCTAAGCCTGTTGATGAGCCAGAGCTTGGACACCCAATCTATCCTTCGGGTCAACTCCGAAGGATCGTCCAGGACATCCAAGTCCGGTGAGAGCTTCAGTCTTTCGAGACCATCGAGGGCGTACTCCCAGCATTCAAGAATCGCCTCGGCTTCCGGCACTCCGGCTGCCTCTGCGGTCTGTCGGTGAGCAACGACCTTCTCCAGATACTTGCGCTGAATATCTGTGGGCGTGAGCATTCTGCCGTCAGCTAGTTCGAGACGGCAGTCGAATCGTGCAGAGATTCGTTGCAGAGATTCGACCGGGTCCTTGAGCGAGAGGTCTTCCGTGAAGTATCCGTCCTCCAACATCTGCAAGACGAACTGAGTACTCCCGATTTTGAGAAACCCCGCCCATTCGTTCATATTCGCGTCACCGAGGATGATGTGAAGCCGGCGAAACCTTGCGACATCCGCATGGTGCTCCTCGCGCGTGTTGAGGATGGGACGCGCGTACATGGTCTCCAGGCCGAAAACAGCCTCAATGAAGTCAGCCCGTTGCGAAACCTGGTATGGTGTTTTCACGGTCAGGGATGTGTCTCCCCCGGTTCTGCCCGCGCCTGCAAAGATCTGGCGGGTCACCAAGAAGGGCACCAACATCCCAAGGGCCTTCTCGGGTTCCCGGACCAGGCACCGCTCATGCGCCGCCGCGTCCATGAGGTAATTCTCGTGACAACCGTAGCTGTGGCCCTGGTAATCCACGTTGTTCTTGAAAACCGAAATCCGAACCGCAGGAACGATTGCCATCATTGCGGTCAGAGCTTCCTGGACGATGATCTCTCCGGCCTTGTCGCACGCAATGACTTCCTTGGCGGACAGACACTCGGGGGTCGAGTATTCGGGATGCGCGTGATCGGTGTAGAACCGGGCGCCATTGGGCAATACTGCGTTTATGCGGAGGTTCTCATCTTCCGAGAGGATTTCCTGTCCTGTGCACCTCCCGAACAACTCTCCTCGGATGTCTTGGAACGGCGTCTCGTGTGCGTAATCCCAGAGCAGTTTCACCCCGGGATTCCTCAAGCCCTTCTTCCGGGCATAGGCGTTTACCAGCATGCATGAAGCCTGAAATGGGGTCAGGTCCGACGGTCCATGCAAGTGGATTGCGTATTCGTCCTCAATACCTACGACCTTCGGAATACTCATTAGATGTCCTCGCCGTCACCATAACCGAGCTACTTGAGCAGGTCGCCCGGTTCGAGCTCTTCGCATGGCTTCTGCCTATCGGTCGCTGTTCCGGTCTCTTTCCGAAGCAGGGATCGAATGCGGATCACCCGTTCGCCCTCCTTGCCGATGATCCTAAACCATTCCGCGGGATTGGCGTTACTGGGGAGATCCTCGTTCTCGTCGAATTCCTGACGAAGGGCCTTGAGCAGGTGTTCCAGAGTGATTCCCCGTCTGCCTTTGTTGATGAGATCTTTGACTGCGTACAATTTCGCCCTGTTCACGATGTGCTCGATAATGGCCCCGCTGGCAAAATCCTTGAGGTAAAGGATCTTCTGCGTTCCGTCGGCGTACGTCACCTCAAGCAGTTCATTGCCGGCCTTGGGATCGTACAGCTCGTCCACTGCACGCTCGATGAATGCTTCAACAGCTTTGTGGGGATCCCCGCAAGATCTTACGACGCACGGGTCCAAGGGGAGATCGGGAGTAAGATACTTCGTGAAGATTTCTGCCGCGGCATGTCTATCGGGACGAGGTATCCGGATCTTCCGGTCAATGCGTCCGGGGCGCAATACCGCCGGGTCAATGAGATCCTCCCTGTTAGTCGCGCCGATGACCACAACGTTCTGCAAAGGCTCCAGGCCGTCCAGTTCGGCAAGGAACTGAGGCACGATGGTGGCTTCCATGTCGGAGGATATGCCCGAGCCTCTCACGCGGAACATGGAGTCCATCTCGTCGAAAAAGATGATGACCGGCGTCTTGTCGCGCGCCTTGGTCCTGGCCCGTGTAAACAAGTCGCGGATCGCCTGTTCCGTCTCGCCGACGTATTTGTTGAGGAGTTCCGGTCCCTTGACGTTCAGGAAGAAACTTTGCACTTTCTCGCCGGTCTCCTGTTCAATCCGCTTGGCCAGACTGTTGGCCACGGCCTTGGCGAGGAGAGTTTTCCCGCAGCCCGGAGGGCCATATAGAAGTATTCCTTTAGGCGGCACCAACCGGTGCTCTCTGAAGTACTCCGGATAGAGATGCGGCAGCTCGATTGTATCCCTGATGAGATCTACGGCTTCGGCCAGACCGCCGATGTCCCAGTACGAGATGTCCGGCACCTTTTCCAGGGTCAGTAAGTCAACATCGGTCCTTGGCAGCAAATTGTAGGCAAACAGTGACTCGTGGTCATACTCGACCTTGTCTCCTATGAGGACCTTAGCAGCCATGAGGGGCTCGGCCCTGGTCAAGACGAGACTTTCGTCACCGACCGTCTTGACGAGCAGTTTCTCGTCGCTAAGCACTTGCTGAACCGTGGCCAGGTTGCCACAGATAAGATCAAAGCCGCGGGGCTCCATAACTTGGAGGTCATTGTTGAGAAGCAATAGCTCACCCTTTTGGAAGGGACGACCTCGAACACTCTGCTCTTTGGTGATGCCCCGGAGGGCGTGGAAGGTGCCTCTTGTAGGCTTTTCTTCCTCGATCTCTTCGCTTTCGGCAAGGACCTTGGCCTCGTGAAGGCGGCCGTGATATTTGATGATCACCTTGTCGGGGGATCGTCCCGCTTTGACAAAAACCCCGTAAGGAAGGGCGCGGTCATCGTCCCGATCGGAGCGGGGCATCAGTTTCTTCAATTGGATTCGTGACGAGTGGAGAGCTTCGGCAAGCATAAGGCGTTTGCTTTCGGACTCTCGGAAGCGTTGCTCTATATCATCCGCCGAGGGCGCTGAATCCGGCACAACGCTTTCCTCGGCCTCCTTAACAATTGTCTCCAGCACCTCTTTCCTCCGGCGCTTCGCGTCTTCTCCGTTTGACGTGCTGTCCGAATCCATAATCCTCTCCCTCTGTCCTGCCTCAGTAGATCGAAATGAGCTCCCCGGGCCTCATTTTTTCTTCCCTTTCCCGTGATAGAGTTTTTGGGTGAGATGGTCGAATTCCGCCCGGTGGATCAGCCATTCTAGAGCCTTTTCACGGTCCCACGAGTGATGCTGGCAGACGAGATCAATCACGGTTCCACCCACGTCAGGACAGGAACGACAGCGGAAACTGTTCTTAGAGGGGTTGAAGACAAGCGTCGGTTTTTCCGTGTCTTCCGGATGCCTGTCTCGTCTGAAACACCTGGCCATGCCGGCTTGGACCTTGATCCCCAGCTCGACGGCGACGTGAATAATCGGATTGGCCCGTTCCAGCGCTTGATAGTCTATGTCTTCCATCACTCATCCTTCTTGATCCAATGCTTTGACCCTTTCGGAAGCAACAGGCGCTTAGCCGATCAAATCCGGAGCAAACGTGCGGCGTTTTTCCCCAGTACCTTTCGTTTCTCCTTCTCTGTCAGATGCATATTGGCCTTAATGCCGCTCACAAGGTACGCCAGGTTTACTCCTGCAGTGAGCGGAAGCGGGTAATCCGTCCCGAAGAGAATCCGATCGAAACCGATGGTCTTCCGAATCTCTTTGACGACGATCTCGCGATCCAGCAGCCAATCCACTGCAGCAAGGTCGGCATATACGTTCTTGTGTCTCTTGCCCAATTGGAGCGCTTCGTAAAGCCATATTCCCGGAACGAGAGTGCTGTATGACCCGCAGTGAGCCAGTACGAGCGGCACGTCGGGATACTTCTTGAGCACAGGCTCCCAGAGATCAGGATGGGCATTCCGGCACAATTCGATGAGCTCGAAAGGCCCACCCCCACAGCCGGTGTGAGAGAGCACTATGGCGCCCTCCGCGCGGCAGAAGTCGAAAAGGAGATCCACGTTTTCGTTCACTGAAGGATTGAAGAATTGTGAAAACGGAAGTAGCTTCACTCCCCGCAGTTTCAGCCGGCGGATCTCATCGAGCTTTCCCTCGACATAATCCCTGCCCCTGGAAAGATTCACCGATCCGAATCCCACTAGAATATCCGGGTAATCTTCAACCCAGTCTGCCACGTCTTGGTTCGTGACATGTGTTGGGGAATAGAGACTCGCTCGGATCTGAGTCAGCATTTTCTCGAAAGGGAGGCGATGGGACTGGGCAGTTGTCGAGTAGTCACGTTGGAGGCCGGCCACGACTTCCGTCCGATCCAGGTCCGACGGGTCGGTATCGGTCGCCAGAATGACTCCGTGGGTAACGCCGGCTTGCCGCATGTCGGTGAAGAACTTGAGATCCGGTATCTTGGGATGAATATGGAAGTCCACGACGGGGAATAGATTGACTTTCTTAAGGAAATCGGTCTTCCTGTCGGCCTTCTCTCCGAACGACCCCGCTTCACCGGGGCGGTACACTCCCCTGCCCTTCACCAGAATGTGATCCTCAGTCCGGGATGGCTGGTGAAGGGCTTGGAGGGCGATGGTGATACGGTATCGCGTTCTGAAATCCTTCACGCGAGGGAGGTGCGGCTGAAGCCTGCCGATCAGTTCCCGTCGCTCTTGCGGGTCGCCAATGCGGAACAGGTCCCTGACCACCCGCCAGCGCCGGTCAGGGAAGTCATTGACAAGGGCGTCCACCATTTCTTGGGCTTCAGGGAGCGGAGGAAACCCTACGTAACAGTCTTTTTCTTTCATCATGTCCGAGGACCCTGCTATGTCGTGCCGGGCAACCCGAGAATCGTAACCGTGGCGGTCTCGTTATGAAGTTGACAGTCGCCATCTTTCACGTTCGGACAGAATTCGCCGTAGGTGTAGAATCCGATTGCGGGTACCATATTTCCGACAGCATTCCGAATACGCCGAATCTCGTCCGAGGTCCGGTCTCCCAACAGAAACCTCCTGGCCATACAGGAGTAGAAGAACACCATTGCCGGCGTGCCGTCACCCAGGTTCACGAGGGCACGTCTCGCCGCCTCTGTTGCGGCATCCAATAAGCTCTCTTCGCTGCCTGCGGTGGTGAGGCACAAGGTGGCCCCTTCCGGGACCTCTCCTGCGAAGGAGACACTTCCTAGTGCCTCATCAATGGCCATGGGAGCTCTGAGTATGGGATCTTCTCCGAGTCTGAGCGAGTAGTCCACTATCCCCATGGGAAATTGCACGCCGGCTGCAGGAAACTGCGACCCGTAAGGCCCGAAATACCTCCGGTAGACGGTGAGCGCCGGCTCGCCGTCCAACTCGAACACGACGTTGCCTTGCGCTTTGGTGGCAATCTTGGGTGCGCCTGCCGGAAACCAACCACTTCTAACCCCTGTTCCCAGCGGAAAACTACCGGAAAGGCCGATAGCGACAGCGGAATCCGTCATTACCTGTCTGCCGATAAACTGCAGAGTCTGCGTGAACTTGCGTGAGTCGCCGGCCGCACCGCCCGAAATGGGAACCTGCGAGCCGAGTACCGACGTCATGCCGCGCACGATTGCGGAACCGTTTCCGGTGAGTCCGTCTGAAAAAATCTGGACGTGACGGACGCTTGCCGGCATCTGTCTGGCCAGATTGACCCCAGCTTGCTCGCTGTTTATGCTCAAGCGGGATACCGACGCGACATTGAAGCGGATCTGATCGGAGGCGATCCCTGCCAGGACAGCCGACGAAACGGAAAAACCGGCTGAAGATACCTCGCCATCCGTCGTGCATCCTACGATTTGGTCGGTTCCCACGCTCTCGTATACTCCGGTCAAGAGGCTCTGAAGCTCGGCTCCCGGCGCGCAGAAAAGCCAGCATGCATCAGGCGTTTTGCCTAGTTTGGCAACCAGTTGGCTCCCGAGGCGGCGTCCCGCATCTTTCGAATAGGGTTGCGCCGAAATTACCGTAGCCGCCTTAAACATGATGCGGTCCTCCTCTCCTCGCACCACACCCCGCAGTGATCTGCGGCTCAGCGCTCTGAAAACATGGCTCACTCGTTCATTCGTTCAAGGAACAGGTGCCATTCCGGGAAATCGCCGCCCGCCCGTAAGCGTTGGGTGGGCGACGACCTCAGCAAGGTCCTCAGAATGGGAGTTTTCCTGCGGTTAAGAGCCAAAATGCCGGGATCCAAAGACCGAAGACCACCCACACGATCAGGGACCACGCGAGAGCTGGAGCAGGAAACTTGCCGTACGCGTTGAGCCAGACTTCAAGGGTGAGAACCGAATATCCGGCGCAAGCGAATGCGAAATAGTTGCTCTTTGCCACCAGCTGCTTGCCGTCTGCCAGGACCGGACCACCGGTGTAGAAGAGAATCATATAAATGATGGAAACCAGGGCTACTGTAAGGCTGACGTTACCGACGGACCTGAGATCTTCCAGACCCGCGAGCAGCGCATAGGATACCGTGCAGTAGAGCAGGCCATGAACGAAGAGCAGTCCGGCGGTAAAGGGGTCCTTGAAAACCGCAGCCTGAAGGATTGCGCCGAGCACCACCACCACACCCACAAACCCGGTGGCAGCGCCCGTGCCTTTGGCTTCGCCTTTGCCGAGGAACAGTATCGCCACGGGCAACCACATGACACTTATGGCAATCAACAATGCCAACGTCATTTCCACACCTTCCTTTTTAGAGAAAAGAGGAGGACGGCTGTTGTCCCCCGCTCACCCCCTCCACTGCAAGCGGGGATTCGCCAGAACGGCTGACTCCTTGCGATGCATATTCCCGAATGTACCAGCCCCCTTTGCCCGTGACGGAGAGTCTCGCCTATCTATCCTCCGATTCTCGACATGTGTCGCAAGCGCCGCTCGTGGTCCGAGAGTTCGAGCCCGTGGCGCTTCGGCTTCATGGCGATGGCCTCTCTCATAAGGGATGAAATAACGTCGTCGGAGCACCCTTGTCTCAGAGGTGTCTTGACGTCCACCTCGTGCTCCGAAAGCAGGCACGGCCTGAGCTTCCCGTCAGAAGTCAGCCGCAGCCGATTACATGCGTGACAGAAGTGGTTGCTGAGCCCGGAGATGAGCCCGATTTCTCCCCGAGCAGACTCGAATTTGAAGCGCTGCGAGGGTCCGTCAAGGGGAGAGCTCTCGACCGGATGAAGGCGTCCCAGCGTTTCCAGGAGGCGCCTTATCTTACTTGCCGGAAGGAAGCGAGACCGGTGTCGTTCCCATTGGTGCCCCATGGGCATGTACTCGATAAACCTGATCGCGTAGGGCTTCTCCATGGACCACTGGGCAAAGCGAGGGATCTCATCGTCGTTGATCCCTCTGATCGCCACCACATTGATCTTGATCGGAGCGAATCCCTCTTCCTCGGCTGTCGCGATTCCCTGAAAGACCTCCTGGAAGTAGTCTCTCTTGGTAATCTTTTGGAATTTAAGCGAATTCAGCGTGTCGAGGCTGATGTTTATCCTTCGGAGACCGGCCTCCCAGAGCGGCCGCGCCATGTCTACTAAACGGACACCATTCGTGGTGAGCCCAACAGACCTTATCCCCGGCACGGCTTTTATCCTCTGGACCAGATCGCACACATTCCGCCTTATCAAAGGCTCTCCGCCGGTCAGGCGAACCTTGGTAATGCCCATGCGAGCCGCCAAGCCCACGATCCGCAATATCTCTTCGTAGGAAAGGATGTCCGCGTGTTCGAGCATGTCCAACCCGCCGTCGGGCATGCAGTAGACACACCTCAGGTTGCACCTGTCAGTGATGGATACCCTCAGGTACTCGATCCTTCGGCCATGATTATCGTTGTTCGCGGCCAACATAGCCTCCGAAACCTCACTGCCCGCCTGTTGCTGATCTCTGCTGGTGCGTCTGATTCAGAAACGACCGCGACTTGCGAAACGTTCGAAAGCACGCGGGATGGAAGCGGGCTACGCGTCCCGAGCGGTCATTCGAAAGCTTCGACCGATTCCAGGCGCCCCGGCGCCGCCTAAGACGGTCTTGTACCAATGTGCGTTCAAATAGAATGCGGTCCCGGCAGGTCTCCGGAGCGAAGCCGAACTCCGCCGTTCGTAGCGGAGGAGACTTGCCGGGACCGGCCAAGAATAGGCTTCTCAATGTTCCCTGTATGAAAGCACATTGGTATTGGTCCTTTTGAGTGCCACTCCTCGGAAATGCGTAGCAGCTTATCAAGGACTGGCGCGAAGCAAGATACATGCCATTCATTTGGCTCCAACGCATACGGCACACCTGACTAATGTGGCCGAGGGGGAAATGCTAATTAACCGACAATATTGTAGATTATCTGAGTCCCCATACCGGCCGGGCGGCTCGCTCGTCCGCCTGTATCCGCGCGATTTCGATCCCCTCCCGCGGACGTAGCCATTTTTGCCCCACCTGACCCCACATCAAAGGTTGGTTCGTTATTACGCGAGGTTAATCCCCTTGGAATGAGATCACGTGGGGTGATGATTCCCCATTTCTCAGCGATGATCGAGTGCCCGAAGCCTAAGAGGATAAGCTGGGCCGCTTTGATCGCGATATTTTGCAGCGATGGCCTTGGGGGGCTTTTTGGCACGCAACTTGCTTCCCATTCCGCATTCTTTCAGCAATCCAAGCGCCATTGAAGGTCCATACCATTATGATTGATTATCAACCGCTGCGGCGGCGCCCCGGAACGCGGAGAGCATACGATCGAACCATCGCGACGTTCTGCCAGGAGTGCACGGTTGGTTGCGGGCTGGTCATGTACATCAGCGAAGACCGCATTACGGACGTTCAGGGTGACGAGCGCAACCCCGTCAACACCGGCAGGCTTTGCGCAAGAGCATCGTCCTTTGTTCCGGGCCTCGGCAGTCCGCTACGTGTGGCAAAAGTCTCGGGCCGCAACTCCTTCCGAGAGGATTTCCAAGAGATTGACAACTGGGAGACCGGTCTGGATCTGCTCGCGGAGCGCCTGAAGAGGATACGTGAACAGCATGGGGCGCAATCGCTTTTCATTGCCTGCGATCCAAGATCGGGTTTGGATTTCTATGCAGCCGCAATGCGTTTTGCCGCACTGTGGGGGACTTCTTACCTGTATCAGCCTTTCCAGGAACCTCTGCAACGCCTCCCGGATCAGATTCCCAACGTTCCCCATGGTTCTTGTTCGAGTTGGATTGACGCGAAATGCCTCTTGTTAGTGGGCACGGACCTCGCTTCAACGCATCCGATAGCCTTCCGATGGGCGCTGGAAGCCCAGGCACGTGGGGCGGCTCTAGTGGTCGCCGACACGCGGTTCACGTCTACCATGGCGAAAGCCGACGCGGCACTACTAATAAGGCCTGAGAGCGGGAGCATCTTGGGCATGGCTCTCATGAAAGTCGCCCTGGACAACGACTTCTGTTCCTCTGAGGCGGTGGAGAGCCGATTCCTAAACGCGGAAGCATGGAAAAGCTCATTTGACGGACTATCCTTGGATGACGCAGCAAAGGCGGTCGGAGTCACTGTAGACAACCTCAAAGAAGTCGGCCGGCTCTTGTTCAAGAAGGGGCCGGGTCGGATCATCACCGGAAAGACGCTCGCACGTCTCTCAGGATACGGGATCTGGCGGACCTTGGCCGTGGCCGTGGGTTGGACGGAAAATCAAAGGGGCGGTTGGTATCCGTTGGATTCGGGTGACCCACCGATCCACGCTTGCGCAGACACAGGGACCCCGGATTGGCGGAGCGCTTTTGCCGGCACACAAGCCGACGTGTACTCCTTGATACGAGATCTGCTCGAAACCGGTGAGGGGACCTGCAGCCCCCCCATCAAGGCCGTCATAAACTCGGGAGACTGCCTCGGCGGCATGCTCTCAGGGCTCGGGGCCAGAGACGACCGACAGCTTGTTGCGCATTTTACCCCGGTTCTCAATGACGTTTCCAACGGGTCACACATGATCTTTCCAGCCTCGATGTGGCCTGAGAGGAACGGCATCTTCTTCACAAATGACCGGCACGTGCGATGGGGAGAGAAGGTCGTCGAGCCTCCAGGTGAGAGCCGGAACGGCCTGGACTTCTGGAGCGGCCTCGCGGCACGTTTCGGCTGGGACGAATATTTTCCCTGGAGTGACAAAGAGGGCACGACGGATGTGCGTGCGTTTTCCGCCTGGTTACTCGATCAGGGGCCTTTCACCAAGGGGTATCCTACCGGTTTTCTCGAGAGCTGCGCTGACCCTTGCCGGCATTTCAGTTGGGCGCTCCAAGCGAAGGATTCAGGGGACTTGCTAGGTTGTGAGGCGCCGGCCGGTGGAAAGATCCCGCCGGCGCCTGCGGAAACGCCCCCGGCAAGGTCACCAGTGGAGCAGGCGGAGGCCGAACAGTTCCCGCTGTATCTTGAATATTCGTCTGTGGATTGCGGCACCGACAGTTCCGGAACAGCATGGCCGTTGAGCCGCAATGCTGAGCAGTTTCCCTTGCTGCAAGTCAATCCCAGGACAGCCCACGCGCTCCGAATACAGACCCGCGACGAGGTTTTGGTACACAGCCCGCGACGAATCGTTCAGGCGACAGCCTGGGTCACGAGGATGGTTCCCCCGAATTTGGTGTTTTCCCAGAGCGGTTGGGGAGATCACAATGTCGTGATCTACAAGAAAGGAACTACGATTGACGATGCTCTGAACATATTGAGAGGGGTGCTCGAATGAGCGAGGCTCAAGGAAGTCCCACCGGGAAAAGCGTTCTGATGGTCGAAGCCCCTCACTGCATGGGATGCGCGAGTTGCAGTGCTGCCTGCCGTATTGAGCACGATCTTCCGGAAGAAGTCCATACAATCAAGGTAATCCGCCGGGGTCCTTTGGAAAAAGGGAGTCGCCTCGAGATGTCGTTTCTACCTGTTACCTGCTTCCATTGCGACAAACCTGCCTGTATTGCCGAGTGCCCGACCGGCGCGATGCAGAAAAGGGCGGACGGCATCGTTTTCTCTGATTTGGCCATCTGTATCGGTTGCCTGACATGTGCGGCGGCATGTCCGTACGGTGTTCCCGTGTTGAATCCGGCCACAGGCAAAATCGCCAAGTGCGACGGCTGCAAGGATCGAGTGGATCAGGGGCTGTGGCCCTCTTGTGCGCTGAAGTGTCCCACCGGCGCCCTCTCATTCGGCGAGACCGCCAGGGTGGTTCAAGATCGGCGGCAACGGGAAGCGCTGCGAATTGTGCCGTCATTCACCACGCAAGGAAGCGAGAATGTTTAGACTCACCGGCGATCCAGCTGAGAAGCATTTCTTGACCCAGGTGATTCGGGAGAGCGGGCAGAACCTGCTTGAATGCCTGCAATGCGGCAAGTGCTCGGGGGGTTGTCCCGTGGCTTCCAAAGAGACAGGAGGCCCCAGGAAACTCGTCGCTGAAATCCTTTCAGGAATGAAGATCCAAGCTATGAGCAATCCACTGTGGTGGTACTGTGTGAGCTGCGGGACGTGCATGACCCGATGCCCAGTGGAGATCAACATGTACGCGGTGGCGACAGTCCTCTGCGAAATGGCGGAAAAAGAGGACATCAAGCCAGGCGAGCCCGACATCCATCTTTTCGAAAAACTCTTTTTGAAATCGGTCGAGAAGTACGGCCGTGTCAAGGAACTCCGAACGGTGGCAACGTACAACCTTCTTACCATGCAACCTTGGAAGGATCTTGACAAAGGCTTGGTCTTGATGCTCAGGGGAGCTGTCTCGCCCCTGGAAGTCTTCACCGGCTGGAAAAAGAACCCGACGATTTCCCGAATCTTTGCAAGGGCCAAAGTGCCCGGTCACGGAGAATAGCCCATGAAGGTGAGTTATTACCCGGGTTGCTCCCTCGAAGGCACGGCCGGCTCGTACGATGCGTCGGTCCGGCACGTGTGCCGAACACTCGGGGTTGACCTCCACGAAACGCCTGAATGGGCCTGCTGCGGATCATCGCCCGCTTTGAAGATGAATCGGCTGTTGTCCGCTTCCTTGGCCGCGCAGAACCTGCGTATGGTGGAACAGCAGGGCCGGTCCGATGTTGTTGCCCCTTGTCCCTTCTGTTTTCGTCGGCTCAAGAGTGCTCAGGATGAGATGAAGAACGACCCGGTCTTCAAGGCAAAGGTGGAGGAGGTGATCGAGGCTCCGGTGCGCGGGGATGTAAACGTGCACAACCTGCTGGGGTTCATCCACGGGGAAGTCGGGATCGGTGCGGTCGCTGAACGAGTGAAAAAGCCCCTCTCCGGCCTGAGGCTGATTCCCTACTACGGGTGCTACGTTGTTAAGCCCGCGAACGTGACCCGGTTCGACGATCCGGAAAACCCCACTTCTCTTGATGACCTTCTCAGGGGTGTCGGAGCGGAAGTCCTCGACTGGGATCTCAAGACTGAATGCTGCGGCGCAGGGCTAAGCCTGAGCAAGACCGACATGGTCTCGGACCTTTGCGGACGGATCACTCGAGAGGCGGAGTACCAACAGGCCGACGCGATCGTCGTGGTATGCCAGCTGTGTCAAGCAAATCTCGATATGCGTCAGGGCGGGATCCAACGGCTCGACAAACGCACGACTCAAATACCGATAGTCTATTTCACCCAAGTACTTGGTTTAGCTTTCGGAATTTCTCCCAAAGAGCTCGGGCTCGACCGCCACATCGTCGCTCCATTGCGAGTTCTCAAGCAGAAGGGGTTCGCGTGATGAAGAAAGTCGGGGTTTACATTTGCCACTGCGGCACCAACATCGGCGGGCAGGTGGATTGTCACAAGATAGCGGAAGAACTTGGCGCCGAACTGGACACTGTCTCCGTCTGCCGCGATTACAAATACATGTGCTCGGAACCGGGACAGAAGATGATCCGGGAGGACATCGCTGAACTGGGGCTTGACTGCGTGGTGGAAGCTTCCTGCTCCCCGAAAATGCACGAGCCGACTTTCCGCAATTGCGTTTCCGCAGCCGGAATGAACCAATACCTCTTCGAAATGGTGAATATCCGGGAACACTGTTCCTGGATTTCCAACAATCCGGAGGCTGCGACCCGTAAAGCCAAGGATTTGATCCGAGGTGGAATCGCTCGGGTTGTACACCACGAGGCGCTCAAGGGTTCTACTCAGTCCGTTATTCAGAAGGCTCTTGTAGTGGGCGGCGGGATCGCCGGCATTACGGCGGCGATCAAGATCGCCAACGCTGGCTATCAGGTTTACATGGTCGAAAGGGAAGAGATTATCGGCGGTAAGATGGCCCAGTTCGACAAGACCTTCCCTACCCTGGATTGCTCGGGCTGCATCCTGACTCCCAAGACCAGCGAGGTCGGCCGGCACAGGAATATCGAGATTCTCACCAAGTCGGAAGTCATTGAAACGAGCGGTTTTGTGGGGAACTTCAAGGTGAAGGTTCTACAGAGACCCCGTTACGTAAGGCTCGACAAGTGCACGGGGTGCGGGGATTGCCAGCAGGTTTGTCCCATTAACATTCCCAGCTCCTTTGAGCTCGGTATGACCACTCGGCACCCCATAAGCCGGTCCTTTCCGCAGGCCATACCCAACACGTATTCCATTCTGCGGGCGGGTATGCCGCCCTGCCAGGCCGCGTGCCCGGCCGGTGTCAACGTACAAGGATACATGACCCTCACCGGTGCAGGCAAATTCTCTGAAGCGCTGACCTTGGTGAGAGAACGGATGCCGTTCGCTTCTGCATGTGGACGTATCTGCGTGCGACCCTGTGAGACGGCATGTAAGCGAGGCCAACTGGACAAGCCCACTGCCATTTGCCATACGAAACGTTTCTTGGGCGATTATGCACGAGCACAGGGTGAAGACGTCAATCCTCCTCAAGCAGAGCCGCGGGAAGAAAAGGTGGCCATAGTCGGTGCAGGACCCGCGGGACTGTCGGCAGCGTACTTTCTTGCTCTAAAGGGCTATCAGGTCACGGTTTTCGAGAAGCTGCCGGTGGCCGGCGGCATGCTTACCGTGGGAATTCCGGATTACCGTCTTTCTCGCGATGTCATCAATGCGGAAATCCAGAACATTCTTAATCTTGGCGTGACGATCAAGAACAATGTGACGTTCGGAAAAGACATCACATTCGACAGTCTCGATGACGAGGGGTTCACGGCCGTCTTCCTCTCCACGGGACTGCATATGGGCCGCCGGCTGAACGTTGAAGGCGAGGACCTCCCCGGTGTAATCCAAGGTGTCCAGTTCCTGCGGTCCGCGGCTCTCAAAGAGAGGACCGACATCAGCGGCAGGGTTGTCGTCATCGGCGGGGGAAATGTCGCCATAGATGTGGCTCGCACCGCTGTCCGCGCTGGAGGTGCTCATGTGGACCTGGTCTGCCTCGAAGCACGACACGAGATGCCGGCCTGGGAACATGAAATCGAGGAAGCCGTCGAGGAGGGAGTTGTCATCCACAATTCGTGGGGTCCCAAATGTTTCCTAGCTGCCGACGGAACTGTCAGTGCCTTGGAATTCAAGCGCTGCACCGCTGTGTTTGACGAGAACGGGCGTTTCAATCCCGCCTATGACGACGATCAAAGGTTGGAATTGCCCTGCGACCGGGCATTGGTGGCCATTGGGCAGGCATCTGACGGCGAACTGCTCGGCCGGTTCGGTGTGGGTCTTGATGCCGGCGGCCGCATCCTTACGGACCCGACCACCTTGGCCACCACCCGGCCGGGCGTCTACGCAGGAGGGGACTGTACGCTCGGGCCCGCGACCTTTGTCCAGGCAGTGGCCCAAGGCAGGCAAGCGGCGCTTTCCATCCACAGTTACATCGCCTATGGCGGTCTGCGAGAAGAGATACCTCAAGAGCCGCCTGTCCCAAAAGAACTGAACGAAGCCGAGCGACTGAGAGCGAAGCCCATCGCAAGAAACGAAATGCCGATGCTTGCCCCTGAGGTGAGGAAGAAATCCTTTGACCCCATAGAGCTCGGCTTCACGGAGGAGATGGCTGTTGCCGAGGGTCAGCGCTGTCTGGCCTGCGGTCTGTGCTGCCAGTGCGGCGAGTGTGTCCGTAAATGCGGCCCCCAGGCCATTGATCTTACTCAGCGAGAGATAATTCGCGAGCTTGAGGTGGGGGCCATTGTCGTCGCAACCGGGGTTGATATTTTTGATGCGGAAAAATACCCGGAATACGGGTACGGCAAGTATCCCGACGTGATCACCAACCTCCAGTTCGAGCGATTGTGCAACGCTTCGGGCCCCACGTCGGGCAAGGTCCTCCGGCCGAGCGACAAGACCGTTCCCAGAAGCGTTGTTTTCGTCCAGTGCGTGGGGTCTCGCGATAGATCCAAGGGACATGAATACTGCTCGAAGGTCTGTTGCATGATCACAGCAAAGCAGCTGTCCATATTCAAGCACCACAACCCGGAGGGCCAGGCTTACGTTTTCTACATTGACAACCGCGCAGGCGGAAAAGGGTACGAAGAATTTCTGCGGCGGGCAATCGAGGAGGAAGGGGCTCAGTATATACGAGGTCGAGTAGGACGGATCTTTCAGGAGGGAGGCCGCCTTGTGGTCCGAGGAGAGAACAGTCTGGCAGGAGCACCGATCGAGGTTGAAGCCGACATGGTCGTGCTCGCCACCGGCCTTACCCCCCAGAAGGATTATCGCAACATATCCCGTGCGCTCAACTTAGCGACGGACAAGTATGGATTCTTTATTGAACTTCACCCGAAGTTGGGACCTGCGGAGACTTCGCTGTCCGGGATTTACCTCGCTGGTGGGGCTCAGGGCCCCAAAGACATTCCCGAATCAGTCGCACAGGGCGGTGCCGCGGCCGCCGAAGCGCTCACCTTATTCAGCGTGGGCCAAGTCGAAATCGAGCCCACGGTGGCTCGTCTCAACGAGAGGCTCTGCACCGGCTGCAAGACATGCGTGGGCCTGTGTGCGTACACCGCCATCTCCTTCGATGAGCAGAAGAAGCTTGCGGTCATTAATGATGCACTTTGCCAAGGATGCGGCACCTGCGCGGCGACCTGTCCGGTAGCAGCCATCGGGGTGCGGCATTACACGCCCGATCAGATCTATGCGCAGATCGAAGGGATTCTGGCGTCATGAGCGAGTTTGAACCAAAAATTGTAGCGTTCCTCTGCAACTGGTGCTCTTACGTGGCAGCCGACGCCGCCGGAGTGGCGCGGCTTGTACAGAGACCGAATGTAAGGATAATCAGGGTGTTCTGCTCCGGCATGGTGGATCCCAGCTATGTGATAAAGGCATTTGCCTCCGGCGCAGACGGCGTACTGGTGGCCGGTTGTCATCCGGGGGATTGCCACTATCTGTCCGGTAACATCAAAGCTCTGCGTCGTTCTTTCCTGCTCAGGAAGCTGCTCTCCGAGCTTGGTGTGGACGAGAAGCGTTTCCGGTTGGCGTGGATCGCGGCATCCGAACCGACGCTGTATGCCAAGACCATGAACGAAATGACCGAAGAAATCCGGGCTCTTGGGCCGTACGCCCCACCAAAGCCGGGCGCTCCTGCCAAAGCCGGAGCAATGAGAGGAGCTGCCTGAAGTGCGCAGGAAGAAGTTGGCCGTCTTCACAGCCACAGGCTGTTCGGCTTGTGAAAACGCTATCCTGGACGTTCATTACCAGGTGAGTTCCCTCACCGGATGGGTGGACATTGCTTTTTGGCCCTACCTGATGGGTTGTCAGTGGGGGGACTTAGAAAAGGGAGGTCCCATTGACGTCTGTTTCTTCTCAGGCGCCATTTCCACGGAGAGTGACCGCGAAGCGGCGGTTAAGTTGCGGGAGAAATCAGAGATTCTCGTAGCATGTGGAGCGTGTGCCTCCTTCGGGGGATTGCCGGGCTTGTCAAACCTTGCCCGTGAAGCTCAGAGCACTCCGCCGGCTCAGGCCGTGGGAGAAGAACTCGCTCTTGTACTGCCCAAGATCGAACCGCGTGTCTCCGGTTTGGCTCAAGTCGTTACAGTGGATTACGTGGTCCCGGGATGTCCGCCTATACAGAGCCTTCTCTGGACTGCCCTTCAAGCGTTGGTTTGCGAAGGTGAATCCCCGACCCGCCTCTCCTTCGCGACTTCCAGACTGCCCGAGGCCCTTGCGGCTGCCGTCGCAGCAGGCATTCCGCCTGCTCCTGGATCCACATTTGCCGGCGAGCGGGCAGTCTGCGCCAGTTGCTCCCGAGAAAAGCAAGAGAAGAAATTCCAGCAATATTACCGTCCTTTCGAGATCAGCGCGGATCCCGGCCGATGCCTCCTTGAGCAGGGTCTACTGTGTCAGGGTCTCGCAACCCGTGAAGGCTGCGGGGGTATATGCGCTGCCGTCGGAGCAGGCTGCCGCGGCTGTTTTGGAAAAGCCGAGGCGGTTCTGGATCCGGGCGCAAAGATGGTTTCCGCGATAAGCTCGACGTTCGATTCAAGCGATGCGGCTGCAATACAGGCCATCTCCGAGAAGTTCGTGGACTTGGCCGGCACGTTCTACCGCTACACGCTGCCCACCCAATGCGTCCTTATGTCCGGCCCCGAGAAGGAGTAAGGAATGGAAAACGTAACTCTGGCACCCTTGAGATGGGTCGAGGAACCTTCCCAGGTTACGATTCTGGGCGATGAGGGACGCTGGCAGGCATATTTTCAGACAACGGGAGTGCGGAACCTCTCTGGAATGTGCCGAGGAAGACCTGTGGAGGAACTTCCCCGTATCCTCTCCATCCTTTCGCCTGCGCACCACCTGGTTTCAGCTATGGCCCTGGACGGGCTCTTCGATGCCGAGCCCCCGGCCCCTGCCGCGAACGTACGCGAGGCGCTGCTTCAGGCGCTTTTCTTTAAGAACCATTTGAGAAAATTGTACTTCCTTCTCGCGTCCTTCTCCAATCCATTCCAGCCTTTCAGTCTTCGGGGATTACCCACGACAAAGGAGCTGGTGCCTCAACATATGTCGGCGCGGATCATGGGTCACCTGGCCCTCTCGCAGGAAGCCGCGAGCATCCTTGGAGGACGTTCGGACCATCCCATGTCTGCGGTGCCCGGCGGTGTGAGCCGTTTCCCGAAAGAGCCTCATTACCCCCGGCTGGCGGAGATCGCAGCAGAGTGCTCCAGGTTCGCGGTGGAGCTTGCGAACTTCCTCGGGGAAACTGTCTTCCAGGATTCGATCATCGAGGAGATGGGGCTTGGCGGATCATTCACGCCAATGAGTTTCGTGGCGACAAACCGGGGACGTGGAGAAATCGTCGTAAGGGATCCAATGGGGAAAGAAACGGATCGTTTCCCGACTAAGGAGATCTTCCGCAATATAGGCTTCGAGAAGGAAGCTTGGACATACCAGCCCTTCGCGTACCTTGCGGACCACGGATGGAGGGGTCTTGAAAAGGATGTGGGCGGCCTTTTCTTCGTCGGTCCCCTGGCTCGTTTGAACGGCGGCGAGAACCTCGAAAGGCCGCAGGCTGAAGAGGAAAGACAGCGCCTAGTCAACGCTCTCGGACCGTTTCCCCATTTCACCATACGAGCGGCATGCTGGGCGCTTGCGGTGGAACTCGTGCTTGCCGGTGAGAATATGGTTGATCTGTGCTTCCAAGAGAAGCTGACCGGCCCCGCAATGCGCACGATGCCGACCGGGATGAACCAGGAAGGCTTCGCAGCCGGCGAGTCGCCCCAGGGCTTGATCGCCCATCATTACGTCACGGATGAACGCGGCCTTGTGACCAATGTCGAGATCCTCGATACAGCAGCGGCAAACAATGCGCTCAGGTGCTTAATCGCCGGAAGCGTAGCCGAAGGCACTCTGAGTCCGGATCAAGCTTGGGGCGAGATAAAGGCGAGGATCGAACTGAGCTTTCTTCCTTTCTAATACCGCCGCGCTCAATCGCCGGAGATACGGCAATTGGGAGAGATGATTGACGGGGCTCACGTCCTCAGGAGGAAACGAAATATGATCAAGACCTTGATCGTTGACGCCCAAAAATGCTCCGGGTGTCGTGCTTGCGAAACCTATTGCTCGCTCAAGCACGAGCATTATTGCGCTCCTTCCAAAGGAAGAATCCACATCGTCAAATGGGAACGAGAGGGTATTTTCGTGCCCGTCAATTGCATGCGATGCGAAGAGCCTGCCTGTGAGACCGTCTGCCCCAAACGAGCAACCTACAGGAATTACACGACGGGTGCCATGGAAGTGGACCCTAACCGGTGCATCGGTTGCTTGAGTTGCGTTTTTGCCTGTCCGTTCGGGGCAACCTTTGTGGACCAGGACTCGGGTCACGTCCTGAAGTGTGACCTGTGCGACGGCGATCCCACTTGCGTGAAGATCTGTCCCACGGGGGCGCTGACCTATGAGGAAGTGTCGAAAGAGACCTACCTGAGGTTACTGGAGAACGCGGATCGCATACCGGCCCTGGTCAAGCAGGCCGTTGGGGAGCAATGATATGTACGGATGGGTGGGTAAGATTCTGAAGATAGATTTGAGTGACGGCACCATCTCGACCGCACCGACCGAATCGTACTTAGATGATTACATCGGCGGCAGAGGGCTTGGCGTCCGTCTGATTTATGATCATTACGTTCCAGGGACGGATCCCTTTGACCCCGGTAATCCTCTCATCTTCAACACAGGCCCTTTGACTGGTACGGCCATGCCGGGGTCCGGTCGGGTAGATGTCACCGCAGTCTCTCCCATGAGCAAGTTGAGAGCAAAGTCCAACTTTGGAGCCTACTGGGGACCTGAGCTCAAGTACGCGGGGTACGATCACATAGTCATACAAGGCAAGGCCGAAAAGCCTTCCTACCTTTGGGTCAAGGACGGCAGGGTGGAGATTCGCGATGCCGGCCATCTTTGGGGCAAGGACACGGTGGAGACCCAGAAAGCCATTCAGCAGGAGCTTGGCGATCCAGAGGTCAAGGTGGTTTGTATTGGACCGGCAGGAGAGAAGCTCGTCCGGTTTGCGTGCTTAATCACTGAGACGGGTGACGCTGCTGGACGCACGGGAATGGGCGCGGTCATGGGATCGAAGAACCTTAAGGCTATTGCGGTACGCGGCTCCGGTGGGGTTCTCGTGGCAAGGCCTGACGAGATGCTTGAGCTTTCCATAAGCGTCGTTCAGCAGATGCGCGAGCATCCTGCGTACCAGGAGCTCTCGAACTGGGGCGTCGCGAGATCCATGACCATGATGTATGACTTCAGCTTCTTTCCGGTGGGCTACTTCGAAGATGTCCACTGGGAAGAAATCATCCAAAACTATCAGGGCCCGGCCTACGTACAACAGCACCAACTAAAGAACGTGGGATGCTTCTGCTGTCCGAATCGGTGTATGAATTTCCTGTCCGTGCCGGGGATCGGCAAGGGTGTCACCTCGTGCGAGCCTTTCAGCGGGTTCACCGGCGGCGTCTGGAATCTCAATATGGATGTCTTTTGGGAGGCCACCGTTCTTACCAACAAGCTGGGAATAGACTGCACGGAAACATCTGCTTCCATCGGGTTACTCATGGAACTACACCATGATGGGCTCATCACCGCCAAGGATACCGATGGAGTGGCAATGGAAAGGGGCAGCAAAGAGGCTATCCTCTCGACCATCCTGAAGATCGGCACAAGGGAAGGGTACGGCGATCTATTGGCTGAGGGCCAGAAGGTCTTCGCAGCCCGTATAGGGCCGGAAGCCGTCGCCAAGGTGGACCAGGTGAAAGGGCTCGCTCCCCACGCGTACGAGTTTCGAGCGTACAAAGCTTCGGCCTTGGGCCAGGCCATGGGGCATCGAGGCGATCCGCTGCCGCTGCGCTCGGCATTGCTGGAGGTAGATTGGCACCACGCTCCTGAATGGTTCCAGAAAGTCGCAAAAGAACAATTCGGTGACGAGGAAGCCGCAATTCCCGCCTCTTACAAGGGCAAGGCCATGGCGACGATCATTTCTGAGCATATGGAGCGCGTCCCGGACAATTTGGGCATATGTAAGTGGCTGTACGGCCTGTTCATTTTTCAAGATGTGGAGATGGCGACACGCTACTTCAATCTTGTCACCGGCAAGGACTGGGAAGTGGACCGCTTACTCAAGGTCTCCGAGCGAGTTCGCAACCTCGAAAGAATGTTCGATGTTCGCCAGGGTCTCACACGAGCGGATGACACGCTACCGAGGAAGTTCTTCGAGCAGCCTCTTGCCAAAGGTCGCTACAAGGGTGCGGTCCTCGACAAAGAAAAATTCGAGCATATGAAGGACGAATACTACCAATACAGAGGATGGGACCAGAAAACCGGTATTCCTACGAGGGAGAAACTCGTGGAACTGGGCCTTGACGATGTGGCCAACGAAGTCCTGAGCGGCGGTTGAAAGCCCCATAGGGATTTCATCGAGCCCTAAATGGAGACCTCGCACGGGGATCGGGCATGCAGGAGAAGGCTGTAAAACCGGATATTATATTGGAAATGGGAGCCATCCTGCAACATGACGCGGAGAGCTACGCTATCGCTCCCCATATTCCCGGCGGGTTCATTGATGTGGCCGCCTTCAAGAAACTGGTGGAAGTGGCGGAGAAATACAAAGCCGCGGCTCTCAAACTCACCGCAGGCCAGCGGATCGCCGTCATTGGAATTCGAGAAGAAGACTTGGAGGCGGTGTGGCGGGACTTGGACATGCCGATCGGGTACGCGATAGGCCTTTGTGTTCGGATGGTCAAATTCTGTCCGGGAACCACTTACTGCCGTTACGGCAAGCAGGACGCCATGGGGCTGGGCATAAAGCTGGACGAGCTTTACCACGGCTATCCATTGCCTGCCAAATTCAAGATCGGTGTCTCCGGATGCGAGAACGGCTGCGCCGCTCCATTGGTTAAAGAGATCGGCCTCCGAGGGACACCGGGAGGATGGACGCTTACCGCAGGTGGCACGTGTGGGGCCAAACCGCGATTCGGTGACCTGATTGCCGAAGGACTCAATGACGATGAAGCTGAAGACATGGTGGCGAGAATCATTCGGTTCTTCGAGAGTTGCGACTGGGCGAAAAGGATCCGGCTCGGAAGAGTGATTGACAAGATGGGGCCTGAAGAATTCAAGAAGGCCATACTGGTCCAGTAAGGGTGTAGGCTGCCGTGAGAGATGACATTCTGTCCAAGGCTGCGATTTTGCAAAGAGACGGGGAGAGCTATGCCATCACGGTGCCTTTGCTGGGCGGGGTCATGGATTTGGCCACCGCGCGGCGAATAGCAGAAGTCAGTGGGAATTTCGGCATTCGGACAATCAAAATAACAGGAGCGCAGAGACTCGCACTGGTGGGGATCAAAGAAGGAGACCTCGACGCGGTGCACGAGGCCTTGGGCGTCGAACCTCAGCTGGGAAGCGCTCTTTGCCGGCAGTACATCAAGATGTGTCCGGGCAACTCATTTTGCACCCGCGGTCAGCGGGACACCATAGCATTTTCGCAAAAGATGAGCGACCGATTCTACCCGTTTCCTCGAATGACCGCCAAAGTGAAGATCGGTATTGCAGGCTGCTACAACTCTTGTGTGGAACCTGCCATCAAGGACATCGGCCTAATCGGACTCCCTCAGGGTTGGATACTTATGGCGGGAGGCGCCGGCGGCCTGGAACCGATGTTCGGTGAGGTCCTTGCGAGAAATCTAACTGACGATCAGGTAATGGAAATGGTTGAGGCAATCCTGAAGTACTACCGCGGCGCATCAACTAGACCCCAGACGCGCAATATGAGGCTGGGAGTGATCCTTAAGAAAGAAGGGAAGGAGCGCTTGCTGAAGATTTGTGGGCTTGCATGAGTCGCAAGTTGGAACGTCTACTCCGGGACGAACTCTGTCGGCTCGAATTTCGACAAGGGGGGGGGGCCAATGCCGGTGATTTAAGGATAAGGGCAGAGATCATAGCCGTCACCCCGACGAAAGTCGGGGTCCAGGAATCCCGCGGGACACGGGATTTGGGAACCTGGATTCCGGCGTTCGCCGGAATGA
>Ga0172371_10001327_pt1 | contig 39243 bp, 40 predicted proteins | sample Lak12m_FD_114543 | JGI IMG/M metagenome (GOLD analysis project Ga0172371, IMG submission 114543) | Freshwater microbial communities from Kabuno Bay, South-Kivu, Congo - kab_022012_12m | ecosystem: Environmental > Aquatic > Freshwater > Lake | place: Democratic Republic of the Congo: South-Kivu... | reverse complement strand
TTGTGCCACCATGGTCTTGATGTCCTTGTTGGTGGCCGCCAGAACTCGTACATCCGCAGTCGCGGTCTCAGTCCCGCCCAGGGGCTGAAAGGTCATGTCCTGGAGCACGCGCAGCAGTCGAACCTGCAGGGCAGGGCTCACATCCCCGATTTCATCGAGGAAGATTGTTCCGCCCTGGGCCTGGGCGAAACGACCCGGCTTGTCGCGCCGCGCATCGGTAAACGCGCCGGCTTTGTAGCCGAACAACTCCGATTCGAGCAGCGTGTCGGGGATTGCTCCGCAATTGACTATTACCAACGGTTTGTTACGCCGTGCCGACAGGTTGTGGATGGCTTTGGCCATGAGTTCTTTGCCCGTCCCGCTCTCGCCTTCGATCAGAATGGTACTGTCACTCATGGCCACATCCGGAAGTATCGCGAACAGGTCCTGCATCTCGCGGTTTCGGGAGATGATGTCCTCGAAAGTGAAGGATTTCTCCACCTCTCTTCGGAGCGCCTCGACGAGGCTAAGATCGCGAAAGGTCTCGACCCCGCCTGCAACGCGGCCGTGCTCGTCCTTGAGCACCGCTGTGCTTATGCTGATGGGCACGCGATTGCCGTCCGCTCGAACGATGAAGACCGCGTGATTAACGACAGGCTTACCGGTAAGGATTGTTCGCTTCAGAGCACAGTCCGCCTCGCAGATTTCGGCCCTGAAAACTTCGCAACAGGGCTTGCCCAGGGCTTCTTCTACCGGAACCCCGGTGATTTCATTCGCAGCCCGATTGAATGAGGTGACAATGAAGTCCTTGTCAACAGTGAACACTCCGTCGGCTATGGAATTCATAATCATTCTCATTTCAGCCGGGGTTAGATCTTTTTGGTCATTCATGGCATTTCCTGAGCAACCGGATGAATTCATGCAAATTGCAATCATCTTAATCACGACAGACTGCACTTTGCAATAGCAGGGACCTTCCCCATCAAATCAAACATCGCTAAGCTTGTTTAAATCAACCAGTTACAAGCTTCATCATTCTTGGCACAAAGCTTGCTCAGCGAGCGTCCGGTGGAATCATGAGAGTAGCCATTCCAGAGCATCAATTCAGAGTAGCGCCGGTATTCGACTGCTGCGGACGCATACTGATTTTTTTGCAGGATCAAGGTGGAGAAGAATTGCTGAGAGACGAAAACTGGTCCATGCTTCCCCGCCTTGCCCGGCCCGGACGCCTTCGGGAGCTGACGGTCGAGCTGTTGGTCTGCGGCGGAATCAGCTGTTGCATGGAGGACCAGGTCCGCCGGCACGGAATAGGGTTGATCCCCTGGATCGCCGGTAATATCGGGGAGGTCTTGGCCGCTATCAGAACGGGGAAGATCACTGATCCTCGCTATGCTATGCCGGGGCGGCTCGGATGCGCAAGAAGGAACCAGTTTGGCAAGAACCTCGGAGCGAAAAGGTCGGCATGTGACCATTTTCAGAAAGGAGCATAATCATGCCCGGATTCGATAGAACCGGACCGTCGGGCGCGGGACCCCGCACCGGATGGGCGCGTGGACTTTGCGGAACCGCGACCGGCGGAGAGAGATTCTCCTGGCGCGCTTTGATCAGCGGCTTAGGCCGCGGAGGATTGCCGTGGGGCGGCGGCCGGGGCCGCTGCTTCGGAGGTGCGGGCCGGGGTCCCGGTCTTAATGCAGCTGCCACGACTACCCCAGGCGATGAGGCCGAAAGCATCAGAGCGGAAATTGCCTCGGCCAAAGAGGCCATCGCAGCTTTAGAGGCGCGCCTGGCAGAACTGGATAAGAAACAGTAGCTCGGAAGACGGGCTTTCTTTGACGAGCCTGGGCGGCGGATCGGTTGATGATGAACGTCACGCCTTTCCGGGTAAGCGACCGCCCAGGGCTCGTACTTCTGCATCAGGTCTTAGCTAACTTAGTGCACAATGGCGTTAATAAGGTTGCGTATTCTGGTCCCTTGAGATTGCTTCGCTTCGCTCGCAACGACAAGTCCCGCGCATGTCGTTGCGAGGAGCGGAGCGACGAAGCAATCCCTAGGGGTGTGAGATACGTCACCGTATTTGTGAAACCCAGCACTTAGCGCAAAAAGAGATTTTTTTGAGGACAACAGCTATGGATGCAAACAACACGTGTTCCACTGACCAGGCCTGCGGTGCCTGCTCGTCAGCGGAGGCCTGCGACGCTCAGACTCAAGAAAGCCATTTCAACGACCTCCTGAGGCGCCGGCTTAGTCAGATACGACATCGAGTAGCCGTGATGAGCGGCAAAGGCGGAGTCGGGAAAACCACCGTGTCGGTAAACCTGGCCGTCACCCTGGCCTTGCAGGGTAAGTCGGTGGGGATACTCGATGCGGACGTTCACGGTCCAAATATCCCGAAGATGCTCGGGCTCAACGGCCGGCGACCGATGATGGGCGAAAACGGACTGATCCCTATTACTTCTTCGGACAACGTGAAGGTGATGTCCATGGCGTTCATGTTGCCGGACGAAGATACTCCGGTGGTCTGGCGAGGACCGGTCAAGCACACACTGTTCAAGCAATTCCTCGCCGAAGTGGACTGGGGAGAATTGGATTACCTGATTGTTGATTTGCCGCCGGGTACGGGTGACGAGCCTCTGAGCATTGCGCAGCTTCTTGGCAGTCCATTGTGGGCCATTGTAGTGACAACCCCTCAGGACGTGGCCTTGCTCGATTCCAGGAAGTCGGTGGTATTCGGCAGGACTCTTGAAATGAACGTCGTGGGAATCGTCGAGAACATGAGCGGGCTTGCGTGTCCTCATTGCGGCGAACGGATAGATCTCTTCAAAACCGGCGGCGGCGAGCGGTCTGCGAGGGAGTTGCAGGTCCCGTTTCTCGGATCCATCCCGATAGATCCGAACGTTGTCACGGGTGGTGATGCCGGGACCCCGATTGCTGTCACGGAACCGGATTCCGCGGCTGCCGCGGCGTTTCAATCAGTGGCTCAAGAACTTCAGAGCGCCGTTGCAGATGGAGCCGCCTGATACGGCGTCCGGCGACAAGCTCGATTCTTACATAAAGACAAGAGAGAGGAGAAATTTTCATATGCAGCGCAAGACAGTAGCCGTTCCTTCAGCTTTTCCAGGCGGTCTTGACTCTTTGCGGTCGGGGCACTTCGGTCATTGCGAGGTCTTTACCTTGGTTCACGTTGAAGACGGGAAAATTCAAGATGTTTCTGTGGTGCAGAATCCGCCGCATGTTCAGGGAGGCTGCCAGGGGCCGGTAACACTGCTCCACCAGAGTGGGGCGCACGCCATTATCGTTGGCGGCATAGGCATGAGGCCGCTCATGGGATTCCAACAAATGGGGATCGAGGTTTATTACGGGCCCGAAGGAGAGACTGTCGGCGCCGTGGTAGATCATCTGCTGGAAGGGAAGCTTCAGTTGATTGCTGAAAATCAGGTTTGCGGTGGAGGCGCCTTCTAGCTCTAATTTTCCGGAGAGGATAATGAAAATAGCCATAACCACAACGGGCAAGGATTTGAGCTCACCTGTGGATCCTCGGTTCGGCCGTGCCCAGTACATTCTGATTCTCGATCAAGACGGGAGTCTGCTGGAAGCGGTGGACAATTCACCCAACGTGAACGCGATGCGCGGGGCCGGCATTCAGGCGGCAAAACTCCTCGCAGACCGGCGAGTGGACGTCCTGATGACCGGACACTGCGGGCCCAACGCGTTCAGGACCCTCAACGCGGCAGGAATAAAAGTGGTGATTGAGCAATCCGGGACCGTAAGAGAGGCCCTCGATCGCCTGAACCGCGGAGAAGTCAAGTTTGCCGACGCTGCCAACGTCGAGGCTCACTGGTAGCATCATGATTATCAGTGTGGCCAGCGGAAAAGGAGGGACCGGCAAGACGACCGTGGCGACGAGTCTTGCCGCGATACTAGGATCGCGTGCGCAACTGCTTGACTGCGACGTGGAGGAGCCCAACTGCCACATACTCATGAGGCCGGAGCTTCAAACCAGTGAGGTGGTCAGCGTTCCGGTTCCTGTTGTTGACATGGAGAAATGTACCCAATGCGGCAGATGCGGGGAGGTCTGCCGGTTCAGCGCTATTCTAGTGATCGGCACGGAAGTCCTTACGTTTCCGGAACTCTGTCACGGTTGCGGTGGGTGCTCGCTGCTCTGCCCCGAAAAGGCCATCAGCGAAGGCCCCCGCGAACTGGGAGTCCTTGAGACCGGATTTGCCGGACCCGTGGAATTTGTTCACGGCCGGCTCCGGGTAGGTGAGGCGATGTCTCCCCCGCTTATCAGGGCAGTCAAGGCGAAGATCAAGAGCGAAAAGGTAGCAATCCTCGATGCGCCTCCAGGCGCTTCCTGCCCTGTGATCAACACGGTATCAGGTTCGGATTTTATCATCATGGTAACCGAACCCACCCCATTTGGTTTACATGACCTCAGAATCGCGGTTGAAGCGGTGTCGCACCTGAACATACCACTTGGAGTGGTTCTCAACCGAGCCGACATAGGAGACCGGGAAGTTCAGCGCTACTGCGACGAGATGAGTATTCCCCTGCTTGCGGAGATACCACACGACAGAAAGATCGCCGAAGGATACGCAAGAGGAGACCTGCTGGTGACGTCAGCTTCCGAATATATCACCCTGTTTCTGGGCATGTATGCCGATATCAAGCGATTGGCGGGCAATCGTATCACCGGTCCAAGAAAGGCAACGGCATGAAAGAACTGGTGATAATAAGCGGCAAAGGCGGCACGGGGAAGACCACGCTGGCAGCGTCATTCGCGTACCTGGCGGAGAACAAGGTGCTGGCTGATTGTGACGTTGACGCTGCCGATCTGCACATCCTGGTCCACCCGGAAGTTCTGCATGAGGAGACTTTCCGGGGTGGCGTCAAGGCATGTATCGAGTCTTCCAGATGCGTCGCGTGTGGCCTGTGTCGCGATGCGTGCCGTTTCGCCGCGATAAGCCAAGATTTCGAGGTCAGTCATTTCTTGTGTGAAGGCTGCGCTGTCTGCTTTCACGTGTGCCCTGAAGACGCGGTCATCCTGGAGGAGCCGGTCAATGGACGATGGTTCATCTCCGAGACGCGATTCGGCCCCATGGTCCATGCCGCACTCTTGCCCGGGGAGGAGAACTCCGGCAAGCTCGTCGCTCTGGTTCGCAATCAGGCTCGAGTGCTGGCTACGAAGCAGGGGAGGGGCCTCATCCTGGTGGATGGCGCTCCCGGAGTCGGCTGCCCGGTCATCTCATCGGTTACCGGTGCGGATCACGTGGTGATAGTCACCGAGCCTACGCTGTCGGGCCTCCACGACATGGACCGCGCTCTAGAGCTTGTCCGAGGCTTCAGGATTCCGGCATCGGTGATCGTGAACAAGGCCGACATCAACCCGGACGTGGCCGATTCCATCGAGAAACGCGCCGGGGAGTCGGGTGCGAAGGTTCTCGGGCGGATCCCCTACGATTCGGCAGTTATCAAAGCAATCGTTCAATGCCGATGCGTCGCCGAGGAGTCATACGGCCCGGCAAGCACGGCCATCAGACACGTATGGGATCGGCTTGAAGCCGACGTGCTATGAACCGGAGAGGGTGAATGAGACAGAACGATGATCTCAGAAAGGAAGTCGAGCAGGCACTCTCAGAGGTGATTGACCCGGAAACGGGATTGAGCATCATGCGGATGGACCTTATTCATGATGTGGATGTGCAAAGTACAGGCAACGTCAGTCTGATATTCCGGCCCTCATCGCCGGTGTGCCCTATGGCGTATGCCCTGGCAAATTCGATAAAGAGCAAAATCGGGAACTTGAATGGAGTGAATTCGGTCTCCATCAAGGTTGAAAACTTCTACCGCTCTGAACACCTTGAAGAACTTCTGAACGGTTGACCTCTTACAAAGATAGCGAGTGATAAACCATGCCCATCAGAGAGTATTTATGTGCAGAGTGCGGCTGCCAGAGCGAGCTGCTCGTAGGAATAGGCCGCAATTCGGATGAAATAGTGTGCAAGTCATGTGGCAGTACGTCCCTGCAGGAGCGCATGTCCGCGCCTGCTCCTCCCGTAGTCGGCAACGTTCAGCCTCATGCAGGAGGTTCCACCTGCTGCGGAGGTAGTCCATCTGAAAAGGGCTGCGTGCCGGGGAGCTGCTGCGGTTCATGATGAGTTGATCAGGACGGGAGGAACGATAGTCTATGAGCCATGACAAGGAGATGTTCGACGAACTGGAAGGGCTGGCGCTCGAACAAGCCCAAAAGATGTACTCCGCGACCGTGATTGATCATTTCCAGAACCCGCGGAATTACGGCGAGCTGCCGGATGCGGACTGTTACACGTATATGAGTGGAATTTGCGGGGACACGATAGGGATATACGTCGGATTGACCGACGGCCGCATCGGCAGGATCGGGTTTGTAACAAACGGCTGCGGCCCAACCATAGCGTGTTCTAGCGCACTCACTTGCTTGGCCAACGGCCTTACGGTTGCGGAGGCCAGGTCACTATCAAGCGCGCAGCTCATAGCGTACCTCGATGGCCTGCCGCTGGAAAACACCCACTGCGCTGACCTTGCTGTCAATACCCTCAAAGGGGCACTAGCGAAGATCGAGTAGCCGCATTTCGCGTGCAAACGGGTGGCTCTGTGTCGCACGGAGGGGTGCCTGCGGACCGAAGGAGAGATGGTCTTGAAGAAAGATTCCGCAAAAATCGTGTTGGTGGTCAGTGACTCCAACGAGGCAACGACCATGGGTGACTACCTCGTTGGGAAAGGATACGCGGTCGAGATCCAGGCCGATGCGGACAAGGCACTGGCAAGATGCAGGGCCAATGCCCCTGATATGGTGGTGGTTGATGATCACCTTCCCAGCATGGAGGGTACGCAGTTCCTTGTCGAACTGCTGCGATTTTCCTGGAGCACCGCAGCCATACTGGTCAGCGAGCTGGATGAGGAATCGCTTCACGAACGTGCCGAGGGTCTGGGGATCTTGGGCCATGTCATGAACTACAACGATTTCAACCGGTTGGACACGCTGCTTGGACGGTTCGAACAGCTCGGCGACGCGAATTAGGACTCATGTCACCTGTCGTTTCTTCAATACTGTTACCAATGGTATGGAAAGCCTCTCCGCAATCCTCTCCAAAGCCTGCTGGAGACTGAATTTGTCTCCGGAAATCTGGAGTTTGCCGAGCGAACCAAGGATGACGGCCGCTATCTCCTTGTGCCGCAGGACGTAATCAAAAAGATCTTCGCCGGCGTTCCCCGGCTCCACGGACAGCCCACACGAGACGCCATGCTGTTCGGCGATCCGCCACAGGACCTCCAGGCGCTCATGCGCGCCCTGGGGAAGGTCCAGTTTTCCCGAAGAGCCTTCCGTACTCATTTCTTTCTCAGTATTCGTTGGAAATGCCAGCAATTCAATGCCGGCCGAAATCCGCTTGCATAGGTTCACTGCATAGGTGAAGGCCTCGGACTCGGCCTGGCGGCCATCGAGTACGAGCAGCACGGACCTGGGATGCCTGGCCTGGTGCAGCATTTCGAGGGCTGAATCAAATTCTCCCGCCTCGGCAAATGCAGCAGCGGCCATGTGGTCCTCGACTCTTTGAATGAGATCGGCACCAACTGTTCCCGGTGTCTGCTCGGGCTGTTTTCGCGAGTGAGAGACGGCGGAATGGTTGTCTGCAACCTGATCCAGGTACTCTACAGCTGCCTCATGCTCCCCCGCTTCAGCAAAGGTCATGGCGTTCAGCATCGCGGTCAGCTTGTCTTTCATTTTTTTCATTGCGACCTCCGCTCGCGAACGGATGGCAAGTTCCATGCCAGACCCAACCGCGCCCAACACACTGAAAATATTCAAGTAGATTCCCTCTCCTTTTCTGATGCGCGCAGTGACCCGTATCGCTCTGCAACAAGAAAAGGGGAGTAGCGAAGAAAATACAGACAAATCATAGGGATGCCGTGACGTTACATTGAAACGACCGCTGTTGCATAGTGCAACAGGTCGGACGATTCCGTGTTTTCCATCCGGCTATTGACTTGGCGGTCTTGATGCCCAAGAATAGGACAAGACGTTGCATTGTGAAACGCTAACGGTCCCGCACCATATCAGCCTTGCCATGCTGCCGAGACAACAAGTTGTTATTACATGGCAATTTCTTGTACGCTTATCAGTCTTGCCCCGCATTCTTGGAACGAAAGTTGCTCAGAGAGAAAGTGAGGGGCCGGCGCAAGACCGCAACCACCCTCCCTTGAGGAGAAAGCATGTTTCAGTCGCTGTTTGCAATAAGTCTGAGACGCAAGGTCATCATTGGTGCAACTGTTGTGTATCTGTTCATGGTTGCCACGATACTGGGCAGCTACTATTTCACACGGTCTCTTGAGCACAAGATCAGTTATCTTGAAGACGTGAGCAAACTCGAGGAATCTGTTCTCGAAATCCGCCGTTTTGAGAAAAACTACTTTCTGTATGGGGATAGAGAGTCTTTGACCACTGCCCTGTACCACTTGAAGAGGGTTGAGGCTCTCCTGGACAAGAATGGCAAGAAACTTGAGGCCCTGTCTTCACCCCAACGGATGGCGGCGTTTCGAGAGTCTCTCACCCAGTACGAGCGGTTGCTGCCACAGTGTTCCGGTCCTGGGGCAATGGAGAGATTGCCAGCTGGGCAGGAAGCAAGACCTGATTGCGACTACTCGATACGCAAAATCGGTAGTTCAATGGCTCAGTTCGCCGAGGAAGTTGCCAGGCGAAAAAGAGATTCGATCAAGGAAACTATGGGCGTAACCGTGAAGCTGCCTGTGCTGGGGCTGGTTGTAGTGGGATGCGGGCTGGTTGCGATCGGCAGCTTCTTGTTCAGCAAAGTGACTCGGTCCTTACGGCTGTTGGAGCTGGGCACGGGGAAGATTGCTCGGGGCTCGTTTGAACCTATCGAGCCTTTACCCGTCGAACGGGACATCAGGAACATATTGATCGCGTTCAACAGCATGGCGGCCCAATTGCAGGACAGAGAAGAACAGTTGGTTCAATCGAAGAAACTCGCGGCTTTGGGAACGATGCTCGCGGGTGTTGCCCACGAGGTGAACAACCCACTGTCGAACATCTCTTCATCCTGCGAGATCCTGCTGGAAGAACTGGATGTGGCCGACAAAAAGTTCCAGCGCAAGCTTCTGAAAAAGGTACTGGAACAGGTGGAGAGAGCCCGTACGCTCATACTGAATCTGTTGGAGTTTTCCCGTACCAAGGAGCTTCATTTGGAAAAGGTCAACCTCAAGCAGGTTGTCCGCAGGACGCTGGACTTGCTGTCAGGCGAAAAGTCGGATGGCATTAGCGTGGTGGTCGAGGTGGACGACAAACTGTTCATTTATGTTGACAGGCAAAAGATCGAGCAGGCTTTCACCAATCTTATCTCCAATGCTTTGCAGGCCATTGAAGGCCAAGGAGAGGTGAAGATCAGAGCTGTGGTCGGGACAGACGGGATGGCAACAATCATAATATCAGACACTGGGAAGGGAATTCCCGACCAAGATCTGCCGAGAATATTCGACCCCTTTTTTACCACCAAGGACGTGGGCAAAGGCACGGGATTGGGGCTCTTCATCACGCATGACATTATCCTCAGGCACAACGGCTCAATCCAAGTTAAGAGTACGGAAGGCAAGAGAACCGCGTTCTGCATAAAGCTTCCGGCTGGGGAGATTTTGCAATGAGTTATCCTCCAAGAGTTCTCATTATAGACGACGAGGAAATGGCCCTGACCAATCTCGAACACATTCTCAAGAAGCAGGGTTACGAAATAATGACAGCCGACACCGGCCCGAGAGGTTTGAGTGTGGTGAGATCCAACACCTTTGACGTGGTGCTAACCGACCTGAAAATGGAGAAGGTTGACGGGATGCAGATCCTTGAAGAATGCCGCCAGCGCCACCCTCACACTGAAGTGATCATGATAACGGGCTATGCAACTGTGGATTCCGCGATCGAGGCCATGAAAAAGGGGGCGTACCATTACGTTTCGAAACCATACCGGATAGATGCGGTCCGCAAGGTCGTGGCCGAGGCTCTCGAAAAAATCCGGTTGCGTGAGGAAAATCTCCAATTGAAACAGGAGTTGAGAAAGCTTCAGAGCGAAGGTCAGGTGAAGCTCATCACAAAAGACCCTGCCATGCTGCGAATCCTCCAGACAGCACGCCAGATCGCCCCCACTGATTGCAACGTTCTCATTTCCGGAGAATCCGGCACGGGAAAGGAATTGCTGGCTCGCTTCGTTCACGATCACAGTCAGAGGAGTGAAGGACCGATGATGGCCGTCAACTGCGGTACCTTCAACGAGGAATTGCTGACCAACGAGCTTTTCGGCCATGAGAAAGGTGCCTACACCGGCGCACATATCAGCAAGCCGGGTATCATCGAGCTTGCCGACGGCGGGACGTTGTTCCTCGACGAAATCACGGAAATGTCCACAACCATGCAAGCGAAGCTCCTCAGAGTGATTCAGGAGCGACAGCTCATGAGAGTCGGGGGAACCGCGACCATAAACGTGAACGTCCGTTTCGTCGCGGCAACGAACAGGAATGTCCAGGAAGCCGTCCACGCGAATGAGTTCCGCAAGGATTTGTATTACCGGCTCAATGTTGTGTCTCTGGACTTGCCGCCGCTCGCCGCGCGCAAAGGCGATATCCCGCTCCTTGCTCAGTTCTTCCTGGAAAAGCACTCAAGACTCATGAAGCGCGACACACCCGCCCTGTCGAAAGAGGTGCTCGACATCCTCAAGGACTATGATTTCCCGGGGAACGTGCGGGAACTGGAGAATATCATCGAGCGGGGGATAGCGCTTGCCACCGACGGAGTCATAGAAGAAAAGCACCTGCCTGACGATATACGGGATCTCAAGATTGCGACTTACAGACGCAAGGACGGGAGCCTCCCAACTCTGGAGGAGCAGGAAATCAGATATATCAAGCAGGTGCTGGCGGAGACTGGAGGCAACAAGACCCTGGCTGCAGAAACCCTAGGAATTGATCGGGTGTCTCTCTGGCGCAAGATCAAGCGATATGCGATCGAGTAGCCGGCAACCGGCCGCTGATCATTGTCACGGACTCATTTCACGTCGCTTAGCATGTTACTCCGGCGCGCAATGCGCAGTTCCAACAGCGGTAACCACCTTTTGGGCCTCAGCATCCAGGGAACGAATCCATGAGGGGATGAGGAGAGTGTGACTCCGGCATTATGATGCGCCGCACCTGCAGCCTTCTTGATTTCTTCGCGAGCAGCCACGAGAAGACCCTCGCCTGCCAAGAGCCCATGTTCGTCCGGACGATGGGTAAACCTAACGAAACTCTTCGTATAATAATGTACCGGCCCAAGTAGGCCGAGCAGGCAAAGAAAAGCGAATTCCCTCCAAGTTAGGAAAGCCTGAAGATCGAACCCGGCGTCAAGGATTGACTGAGCAAGTCCGATCAGTTCATTCAGCGATTCCATTTCCGACCTCCTGCCTAGCGCTGTCTCGAAAAGACCCCCTACTTCGACAAAAGTTCCCGAAAGAAAATGACGAACTCGTGGAAACCAGCGTCTGACAGTGCCCTTCTTGGATACTCGATGACCACACAAACGTAGAATGTTTCTTGGTCGCCAACACAAATGTCCAATGATTGCTTTGCCCTGCAAATCTTTGCGCCGCTATGGCAACCCATTTCGGACATCGGAATCGGTCAAGAATAGTTGGCAACGGATGTCTTTCATGGCGCCCTAGGTCGGATCCCTGAACACCAGCACCGGCCGCGTGGTAGACCGCACCAGGTTGAGCGCCTCGTCACTGATGAGTTGCAGAAACTTCGGCCTGTGGTGCCCATAGGCTCCCAGGACGATAAGGTCGTACAGGGAGCCTCTCACCTCCTTGAGGACTTCGTCCACGAAGTCGCCTTTGACGGTTTTGGTCAGCGGCTGATGGCCGAGCTTCTCAAGCCTCTCGTAACTGCCCGCAACGCAGGCTTGCGCCAACTCGTCGGTCTCTCCACTTCCGGTTTCCTGAACATGGAGTATCGTGATCTCCGGTTTTCTGCGTGCCATTAGTGGCGCAATGAATTCCAGCGAGTGCTGGTCACAGCTCGAACCTCTGTACGCGACCAGGACCCGTTTCATCTCGCGATAATCTCGCACAATCAGCACCGGCTTCTTCGCATTGTGGAGAACCTTCGCGTGCACCGCGCCTAGGAGAAAGCCCTTCAAATGTGACCGGCCATGTGAACCCAGCACGATCATGTCGTATTTCCCTTCCTCAGCCTTCTCCAGAATCAATTCCACCGGGTCACCCTCCGCAACCAAGGGTTCACAAGGGACTCTGCCCGCTAGACAGTGTTGGCAGGTGTTGAGGGCCGCCTCCTGTACCTGGAGTGCTTCCGAGTCTATCCATCGCTCAAGACCGTCCTTGGAAAAGAACGGCGCATAGAAACTTTCAGGAGCAATCTCCGCCTCGTCAGGCTTCACGTATAACGCGTGGATATCAGCATCGAAGTGTTCGAGAAGATGGCAAGCATAAGCCAACGCTATATGTGATTCCGGGCTCTTGTCTACACCTACCAATACTTTCATTGTAATCTCCTCAGAGATAAAACTCTTGAGTCGCCTGCACGACGGAGAGTGAGAATGTTCCGTCGGTGTTCAAGTCACAACCCTGGCTGGACACGCGATTCATCCCGGCCATGTCGAAGAGCTTGCGTCACACGGGAGTTTCAGGGAAAGGGAGCCGGGGGAACACTCCCTTGCAAGAGAGTATTCCTCCGGATTCTGTTTTGGTACGAACGGCAAGGAAGGGTGCCACGGTGATGCGGGACTCCGGCCCATGCACGGGATACTGATCCGCTTCTAAGCGTGCTCGTAGGTTGCGGCTCCCGAAGTAATGGACAAGGCTCGCTTGGATCGTATCATGCTTCCCAGGATAATGACGGCTCCTACTGCCAGGGCGAAGCACATGGATACGAAGCTCACCGTATCCAGGATCGAGAGCGTTGCCTTTTCCATTGAGACGAGGCCCAACTGGGTCAAGTACTGCGGAACCGCCAAGGCCCTGCTGACTGCGACGATGAGCATGATTGTGCCCATGACGACCTTGATCATATGGTCTTTGACATAGGTTGTTCCGATGGCGCCCAGTTGCACGCCGATCAATGACCCTGCCAGTATGATAAGCGTCAGCCTGATGTCCACCATTCCATGAACCGCCCATTTGACCGAACCTCCAAAGCCCATTATGAAGGCGATTACCAATTCGCTGGCAGATGAGATCAGACCTGATGCTCCAACGACGTAGATCATCCCCGGGACCCCGACAAAACCGCCTACCGCGATAGTAGCCGCCAGGAGACCAGTCAGTAACCCGACAGGGATCGTGAACCACAGCGAAATCCGTACGTCCGCCGTCTTGAAGTAAATCATCGGCGGAAGGTTGATGCTTTGTAGTCGCTTGGCCAGACTTGATACCTGCTCTTCGCCGCCGGACTTGGAGATCTTCCAGGCGTCGTAGAATACGTAACCTCCGACGATGACGAGGACTGCCACGAAGGACAAGCTGACGTACAGATTCGAGCCGGCTTCGCCCCATCTTTCAAGTATGTACTCCTGGATCTTGATTCCTATCTGAACCCCCACCGAGGCTGAAGCCGCCATTACAAGACCGAGCTTCAGATCCACCTGCCCGTACTTGTACCGCTTGTAAGCCCCCACCATGGCCTTGGGGAATTTGTGGCACATGTTACTGGCCACCGCGACCGCCGCGGGAACTCCCAGGCTCATCATGCCCGGCGTCAACACGAAGGCTCCGCCGGAGCCTATGAAACCGCTCACGAGGCCACCGATGAAGCCCACTATGAACAGAAAACTTACGTTGAGCCATGTCAGTTCAATGAACTTGACGGCTTCCACGGCCTGATCGTGCATATCTCACTCCTTTCACGAATCCGGGAAAAGCTACATGCTACGCATTCATGCGAAGACGAGGCCGAGGTCTCTGTGCCGGGCGTGGAGCTGAAACGGCCGGACGTATCGCCGCCTGTTTGGTAATCGCTTCGATTCCCAGGACCGACCAGAGCTTGCTGGAAAAAGATCCGTGCGCGAAGGAGAAGACAAACACCGTGGCGATGGGAAACGCCGCGTAATATCCCCCTCTTGAAAAGATTTCCACAATGGAAGCAGAGTTGCTGAAAACGGCCGCATACAGGACCGCAGTAATGGCTCCGAATAGCAGCGTCTGAAGAACAAGTTTCTTCTTTTTCTCCGCAGTTTTTGCCGACATATTGTCACTCCTTGAATTCTTGTGGCGTCCACGTACAAGACATCAAGCCATCCCGGAACGGGGCAGCCCCGTTCATGCCGGGGACTATTGAAGCGATCACGCCCCGCTGGGGCCTAGACGCGATAAGGATGCTCTCGACCTCTGCGTCTGGGTTGTTTCACGCGGTCGGTCTCTTCACTCACGATTCGTTTCTTGGGTTCGTTGAGAATGCTGCGGGCCGTCCGCCACTCCCCTTCTTCAGCGAAGGCTACCGCCGCAGCCATTGCTTCGAGTTTCTGCAACCAGTAACGCATTGCCGTGCTCCTTGCGATCAAGAGATAGTTCGTTTCTGGAAGACGCTTGATCAATTTTCATGCCAGTCGAGCAATAGCATTCATGTCCTTGAAGTTACCCAATAAATAGGAAATAGTTGCCAATGGTGACGGGCCCATTTGCTGTTGCACTCTGTAACATTGCCCGTGGCGACAGGCACTCGCCGTGGAATTTCAAACAGATATCGTTCATTGCGGTTGACTGATGTTGCGTTACAGGATGCAACACGCTGAGTTACGGCAGATACATGAGACGAACGGAAGCGCGTCCTCCGCACGTCTACCGATTGTGCTGCAAGACTTAACCCTTCAATGTTGAGTGGCGTGAACGCTTCGTTGTCATTGCGAGGAGTGAAACGACGAAGCAATCTCGCCTGCTTCGGCGAATGAGATTGCTTCGCTTCGCTCGCAACGACATTGTTTCCCCCTCGTGAGTGAATGGATACTGCAAAACCGGCCTTGTCCTTGCCCGCAAATAAAGTCTCACATATAATGCGTAGGCCTCCCACCCAGCACTAGAGGAGCGCTCTACAATGGCCTTTTTTCGCAAACCCCAAGAGGAGAAGCCCTCTATTCCTCAGGAATTGCTTGATCTTCGGGCTGCAATAGAGAAGGCCCGCCTGCCCGAGCAGGTTTCTATGGCAGCGCTGAAGGAATTGGAACGGCTGGAAAAAACAGACCCGTCTATTGCGGAATATTCAATCGGACTGACCTATCTGGACTACCTCATCTCTTTGCCTTGGAACAGCTACACGGACGACAACCTGGACCTCAAACGGGCTGAGCTGATTCTGGAACGTCAACACTACGGGCTCCAACATGCCAAACAGCGCGTTCTTGAATTCCTGGCCGTTCGCACCCTTCGAAGTATCAAGAAATTCCGAGTCCTAGTGGTGGACGATGAAGAGATGGCCCGTGCCAATATGGAACGCGTAATTTACAAGGAAGGTCATGAGGTTCGGACCGCTTCAAACGGACTGGAAGCACTCGATCATCTACGTCGAGAAGCATTCGATCTTGTCATCACAGACCTGAAAATGGAGAAGATGAACGGGATAGAGCTTCTTGAAGCGGCGAAACGATCTTCAGCCACGGCTGAGATCATGCTCGTCACAGGCCATGCGACGGTTGATTCCGCGGTGGATGCGTTCACCAAAGGCGCTGCGTATTACTTGACCAAGCCTTACAAGCTCGATGACCTTAGGTCCGCGGTAAATCTCATCCTGGAAAAGAAGCGCCATGCACAGTTCACTCGCGGGCCGATTCTCTGCTTTGCAGGACCTCCGGGAACCGGCAAGACATCCATCGGACAGGCAATCGCGGAGGCTATGGAGCGAAAGTTCGTGAGGATTTCGCTTGCAGGGTTGCGCGACGAGGCCGAATTGAGGGGGCACAGGAGAACGTACGTGGGAGCCATGCCCGGCAGAATCATCAGCGAGATCAAGAACCTCGGACTGAAGAACCCCGTGTTGATGCTGGATGAGATAGACAAAATAGGACAGGATTTCAAAGGTGACCCGGCCTCGGTTCTGTTGGAAATCCTTGACCCGGAACAGAATAGACATTTCAGGGATCACTACTTGGACGTCCCTTTTGACTTGTCCGCGGTGATGTTCATCGCCACGGCGAACGTGGTTGAAAACCTTCCGCCGGCACTGTTGGACCGTCTCGAAGTAATTCAATTCCCCGGCTATAGCGAAAATGAAAAGGCGAGAATCGCTCAGTACTTTCTCGTACCACGTCAGATCACCGACTGCGGACTGACGGATCACGGAATCAGCTTTACCGACGATGCGGTCACCACAATTATCCGAGACTACACCCGGGAAGCCGGCTTGCGAAATCTTGAACGAGAAATAGCCAACGTGTGCCGGAGACTAGCGTTTCTGCGTCTTCAGCAAGGTGATCAAACCGGCGCTGTCACTGTTACAGGCACAATGGTCGCGAGCTTTCTCGGCCCGAAGAAATTTCGGCACGAGGTTACGGAAGCCACGAATCGGGTAGGGATTACGACAGGCCTTGTTTGGACGGAATTCGGCGGTGAGATCGTTTTTGTGGAGGCGGCACGTATGAGAGGCAGTCAGCAACTCATCCTGACCGGTTCCCTCGGAGAAGTGCTCCGCGAATCTGCTCAGACAGCGCTGAGTTTTATCAGAAGCCACTCGGAACGGCTCCATATCCCCCCGGATTTCTTTAATTGCACGGACATTCACGTACATATTCCCGCGGGTGCAATACCCAAGGACGGGCCGTCAGCCGGGATAACAATCTGTATGGCCCTGATTTCCCTCCTCACTTCCCGGCCGGCGCGGCGCGACGTTGCGCTGAGCGGCGAGATCACCTTGAGCGGTCGAATCCTGCCGGTGAGCGGAATCCGCGAAAAGATGCTTGCAGCGCAGAGGGCCGGCGTCAAAGTGGTGGTGTTCCCCCGCAACAATCGCGTTGACGTTGAGAGCCTGCCCGGCGAGGCCACGGAAGGGCTCGAAGTGGTCCTGGCAGGAGAAGTCCCGGAATTGATTGATATAATCTTGCTGCCCCGTGATCCGCCTGAATGATCCTTCGACAGATCGCGTGGCTTGTGGTGAGCGAAGCGACGAAGCGGTCTCAACGGAACAGATAACCCATCCGTATGTGTAATGAGCGACGGAATTCTTGTCCGATTTCGATGTGTCCAGGAGGTGGCGAGATCGGCTAGGATTTCGGTGGAGCAGGCATCCTGCCGGCCCAGGAATGGCGGGCAATATGAAACTGTCTCAGAATTCGGGAGATAGCAAGGATTGTGGCACGCCCCTACGTCAGACCTGTTATGAACCGCAAGACCGCGGTTACTCCGGCATTGAGGGATCGACGAAAAGCGGCTGTAGGGGCGGGGTTTATCCCCGCCCGTTCTTTCAGGATTGAGGACACGGGCGGGGATAAACCCCGCCCCTACCGGACATCGTGCTACGATTTTGGTCATTCTAGAAATTCTGAGACAGTTTCAGATGCCCGCCCCACCAAAGCATCTTCATTATCGGACATTATTCTTGATAATCTATAGGAAGCCCAGTACTCAGCTCCCACAAGTCACCGGGAGCAGGTCATTCCGGTTGCTCCCCAGGCAAGTCCCTTTGGGGGAAAGTTGCTGAAAACGTGGTGCCCTGCCCGGGTCTGGACCGGAACGTAATGGTGCCGCCATGCTCCCGCACGATCTTTTGAGTGACCATGAGGCCCAAGCCGGTCCCCTGATCTCCTTTTGAGGAAAAGAAATCCTCGAATAAGTGATTCTTGATTTCCTTATCTATGCCTACTCCATTGTCGGCGACTTCGATGATCGTCGCTCCATCATTACCCTTTAGTGTCCGGATCTCAACAACGTGCGAATCCTTCCAGATATCCAGCTTGCAGGCATCCAGGGCATTGGACACGAGGTTCGACAAGACAGTGTGAAAACCCGACGGATCAATTACGGCTTTTCCCAGCGTATCCTCGAGGATGAGCTTCAATTCAATGTGATAGCTGGCGGCCGTCTCTTTGAACAAGTCGTAGACCTGCCGGGCAATTTCGTTGGGGCCTACAATCTGAAGGTTGGGCTCCCGCGGCTTTGAGCAGAACAAAATGTCTTTCACAATATGGGAGATCTTGTCGAAGTTCAGGAGTACCATTTCCCAGCCGTCTTTGATCTCCGCCTGATTCTTTGCTTCAATTCCTTTGTTCACCACATAGATGCCGCCTTCGAGGCCCATCATGATGTTCTTGATGCTGTGGGCCATACCCGCAACCGTCTCGCCAAGTAATATCAGCTGCTTCTGCATTTCCTTGACGGAAGCAATATTGACGCTGAGATGGATCGCGGATTCTACGCTGCCCTGTTCGTTGCGTAAGGGGGTGGCATAAGCGAGTACGTTGATCCTTGAACCGTCCGCAGCGGTCAGTAGCATTTCTTTGCTGTGGATTCCGGATTCCAAGAAGACCTGTTCCACAGGACACTCATTACACTTGGATTCAGGAATCCCGTAGAGTTCTCTGCAGGTCTTTCCGTCAGGGGATCCAAAGTCCCGAACCGTAAGCCCGTTGGCCCACAGGACGTTGAGATTTCGGTCCACAAGTATCGCGTAGCAGGGCAGTGTATCGAGCACGTTGCTACATTGCTCGTGAGTGAGAATCTGCATCGTGGCTCACCGCATGCCAAGGAGTCGTATGAGCTTATGGATTATACACCAGTTGCCGAAAATTCCGATCAACTTTCGATGTCCGAGACGGGCGGGGACCGGCGGAAGCCCATAGGCGCTAACTTTGTGGCCGGCATCACGTGATTTCAGCCGCTTACCGCAACAAGAACCTCGTCGCCCCGGCGAAAGCCGGGGTCCAGAGCCTCTTGGAAAGACTGGATTCCGGCGTTCGCCGGAACGACGAACAACAGGCCGGTCGAGTTGTAAGTTAGCGCCTATGGGCGGAAGCCGCCGATATGTTGGGAGTCTTTGGAAAAGGGGCTCGGGGGAAAACCTTTCTGCAGAAAAGTTGCCCCCCGGCGCATTCATAGAGAAAGGCCGCCCGTACAAATCATGGAGCGGCCTGCCGATGCACGAGGACGAGGGTTATCCGATCGTGGCCTTGATGGTAGACAGCAGAGCCTCTCTGTCAATGGGCTTCTCGAAGACGGCCACGGGTTTTGAAACAGCCAAGTGACGGCCCGGTATGCCGCTGATGACAATCACCGGGGTCTCTTTGAATTCCTTGCTCTTGATCATGTTCCTGTAGAAACGAGTGCCGGTCTCGTTGGGCATCTGCAAATCCAGTGTCACCAAATCAGGCTTCTCCCGCTTCAGGACCTCGAAGGCTTCTTCCCCATCGGCAGCAGAGCAAATATCGTACCCGGAGTCTTCTAGAAAAGCGGTTAAGTATTTCACTACATGGGGCTCGTCGTCAACGACCAGAATCTTCTTCGGCATGGTGGCCTCCTTGTGCCCGGACCCATCAGTGCTCTTCCGGCTCGAAATCCGGGTGGTCATAGAGGATGGGCATGCGGTTCATTATCCACTGGAACGTGAGTATGCCGATGGTCACCACAGTAATCGTGAGGACCACCTCCATCCAGTGAGGTACGTACCGCAACTCCCACGGCAAATGCCAGTTAAAAGCGATGATGGAATGATTTATTCGGTTGAGCACTATGCCAAAAGCGGTCCAGACGGCCACGGCTCGCACCAGCTTCACAAGGTGATTCTGAACCGCATAAGTGAACGTCAAGGCGGGAAGAAGAACGAATCCGAGCATTTCCAGGAGCCACCAGTATCCATAGCCGGTGTTCAGGTAGCCCCAAGTGTTGCCGTGAGCCAGACCGATGATCTTCATGAAGAAGTAGGCAAAGAGTGTCACAGCAGCGGCCTTCCCCAGCCCGAGCGTCACGCCGTCCAAATGGCCCGGTTCATCGTGCTCTATCTGGCTTGCGAATATCCTGTGCGAAGCGGCGCTCTCAATTATTACCATGACGACACCGCCCACCACCGCGGACATAAAAAACCATAGAGGGATATACTCGGAATACCATAGAGGATGAAGTTTTTCCGGCATGAGGAGGAAGATGGATCCCAGGGCCGACTGATGCAACATTGACAGGCATACTCCGAAAATGGTCGCTCCCAGGGTGGCCTTTACAAATATCTTTCGAGCCTTCTTCATATTGAGCCACTCGAAAATGGCGGGGCACCATTCCACGAATTGACAGCCAAGATAGAGCGCAACGTGCCACGCAACCAAGAAGAGCACAGAATTCACGCCCCAGGAAACGACCATTGGATAGGGAAGGCGATAATAGCGACCCAGATCGAAGGTGAGGGCAATTATCGCGAAGAGATACCCGAGAAACCCCGTAAGCACCGCGGGACGGAACAGAAAACCATATTCCTTCATCCCCAGTAGATGAACCGCGGTCCCAACGACAAACCCTCCGGCGGCAAGGGCGACGCCGCACAGCATGTCGAAGCCGATCCAAATCCCCCACGGGTTGTTGTCCGAGAGGTTGGTGGATGGCCCGAGGCCGTAGATTAGGCGATACAAGATTACCGGGATCCCGACGGCGAGGATTGCCGCCGCCACTGCATTGAACGGCGTGAAGTTGCTCCTCAGGTAATCCTTGAACGTCATGCCCAGCAAGAGCTTCTCCTGAACCCATGTGGGCCTGAATTCCGCAGCGGTGATGGCGTCCATTATTTCTTCTCCTTCTTCTCAAGAGCTTCCCTAAGCTCTTCCCTGGCGATCTGGTCTCTGCGCTTCTTGAAGCTGTAGAACCCCATTGCCAGTGCCGGTATAACAATGAATACCGGAGATACGAGAGAGAGGAACGGCTTGCTGTAAGTCGGAATCGGGACCGTTCCAAGGTCTGCTCTGAAGCCGATCATGCTGAATGGGACCGATGACAGGTACAGCCAGCTTGTCCCACCCACTTCATTCTCGCCGTATACGTGATTTACGTACCTGCCCGGGTTGTCGCGGATCTTCTTGTGTGCGAGGCTTATCAGATCGGTGCGTTTTCCGAAAGTCATCGTTTCGACCGGGCAAATTGCCGCGCACGCGGGGACTCCGCCTTCCTTCTTTATTCGATCAAAGCAGAACGTGCACTTCGTCACTTCTGGAGTCCACGGATCATAGTACTGATATGCCGGTATGTCGAAGGGGCAAGCTGCCATGCAGTACCGGCACCCGACACAAAGAGAAGCATCGTAGGTGACTGCGCCTTCAGGTCGCTTGGTGAAGGCCTTGACGAAGCAGGAGGAGGCGCATCCCGGCTCGTAGCAATGCATGCACTGCTTCTTCACGTAGATGGGTCTCGCAGCGTCGCGCGGGTTTGGGAACCGATTCACCACGGTGTAAGTACTGGCATCCGTACGCCGGAGCTTCTCAAAGATGACCCGATCCTGTTCGTATGCCTTGAGAGTCTGTTGCCCCGGCAACTTGTTCCACTCTTTGCAGGCCCATTCACAGCGCCGGCAGCCCACGCACACCGTCGTGTCCACCAGCACGCCGTATTGGTCGGGATAGCCCCGCAAAGTCGTGACATCCCCCATGGCGTTAGGGGCGCCTCCGAGAGTCAGCGCTCCGACCCCCGCGATTATCCTAAGGAAATCTCTCCTGTTCTGTTCCATGCGATCTTCTCCTGCCCTGTTGACCTGTGGCTTTCGCCGGAGAACCCCACAGGCTGCTAATCCTTGTCCTTGTACGTGAGGAATCGCCAGAATGAGATGAATAGAAACAGGTACAGCACTACAACCAAGTACTCCATCCCTTTAGTCAGGGTGTAGAACTCGTGAAGTATATTCGGCATGGTGTTTTCCTCCTGTCTCGATGCTCGGTGCCCCAGGCCCTTGGTCCGAGTGGATCAGTCCCGCTTGCCCAGGCGATGCACCGCAACTTCAGCCGTTTTGACCTCTTCCTTGGCCGGGTGGCATTTCACGCATTCCAGTGCGGCGGGTTTCTGCTTCATGGCTTCATGACATCCTATACACTGGCGGTGATATGCTCCCAGGATACCGGGTTTGCCCAAATCCGCCGGGTTAAACGGCCGACTGTGGCACGTGCTGCACTGAGGGGTCTTCTTCTGCTGCGCAGCACTGTAGTCGGTCTTGTGATGGCACCCTTCGCAGAGTGTTTGTTCCCCTCCGGAAGCGTGAAACACCCGTGCCAGCGGACTTTGATTGGATATGGCGGTCAGCTTGGCCACGATCTTCTGATGGGGAAGATCAACCGGCTTGTATTCCTTCTCCAGAATCTTGATCGCCAGTTTCTCGGGGACTCGCTCCTTGTCGAACGTCAGAGGAAGCGCTGCTGCATCCACCGGCCTGCCATCGGAAGGGCCACGATGACACGCGGGGCACGAGGACTTGGGCACTTCGGCAAGTGCTTGCTGGTGGCAGCCGGCGCACTTCGAGTTCTGTTTTGCCGTTTGATGGCAACCCACACAGGCTTGGTCGGCCGCAATCTTGTGAAATGCCCGCTCGTACGGCACCCCGCCGCCCTTCTTCGGATCGCCCTGGAGGGTATGGCAGTTGGAGCACTTCTCCAGCGAATGATGGTGGCAAGTATTGCAGAATTGTGCCCGAGGCTCGTGAGCCTTGTGGTTGTACGCCACCGTCTTCATTCTGCCCGCGGGGACGGCTTCCGGCTTATCCGGCGATTTTTCGGTCAACATCAGATCCATGACGTCTTTCTGACCCCGAACGAGGCGCGGGATTTTCGCTATTTCTTCCGGCGTCAGTTCTTTGTGTTCACCATGGCAACCGATGCATTCAAAAGGCCCAAAGCGCTTCTTGTCTTCCGGGGTAAGCACCTTTCTGCCTTGTCGCGAAGCCTCCTCACGGACCTGTTCGAGCTTTTTCATGTGGCATCCGATACAGGCCGCGTGAGCAACTGTTTTCATGGAGCGGGCATTCTTCTCGTCCACAGCCTTATGACACGCCCGGCATGAGTTCTCGCTGTCCTTCTTGTAGATCAGCTTCTTTTTCACATCGTCGTACACGTGGTGGCATACTTGGCACTTGCGGTCCGGTGATTCTAACGGCCCTACGATCTCGACCTTCGCCGCAACAGCGATGAAATCTCCGTCGCCGGGCTTCGCGAGCGCCTTCATATGCTTGTCGTGCCTTGCGTAGTCGAAAATCGGGGTCCAGCCCCACGAGACCCTCTTCATCTCAGGCTTTCGGACGTGACACTTGCCGCAACGACCAATGTCCGGACCGCTGGTCTTGCCTTCCGAGGCCGTCTTACGGTGACAAGCGACGCAGGCCTGATGGTAGGCATACATGATCGTGGTCTTGTCCGATTCATCGTACGTGCCTTTAGGAAACCTGAACACCTCTACATCGGGGTTGATCAGGCGCTGGTCTTTTTCCTTCAGAGTGTGGCAGACGCCGCAGTCCTCCTTCTTGGCTTGAGGGAGGGCCTTGGTGTGCCGCTGATGGTCAAACGCGACAGCCGGGCGCTCCAGTTCGGCGGAGCGCCCCCTGTGTTCAAGGAATACAGGGAACGGGGCCTGCCCTGAAGGAGCGTCGCTTTGCAGATCTTTTGTCTGGGCGAGCCCCGATCCCAGGGGAAATAACGGCAAGATCAACCCGGCCAATACCACTAAGGTCAGTTTAACGATCCGATCCATGATCCTCTCCTCACCGATTGAACCCATCCGGGGAGAAATGCGTTATTCAGCCTTAAGTTCATCGGGGATTTCAATCACCTGCATGAGAATCTCACTAAAAAACTTCACGTGCTGTCCGAGTTTATAAGTGCTGATAATATCCTCAATACCGCTGTGGCAGTTGTGGCACGGCGTAATGACGATGTGGGCCTTTGTCCGGGCAAGCTGTTCCGCCTTTACGCTGTTCCCCTTCACCCGTGATAATTTCCACGGAGGCCCGCAATTGATGACCCCTCCACCTGCGCCGCAGCAGAAATTGTGCTCAAAGCCCGGTTCCGGCGGTCGGAAGTCCGCACAAGTCGCGGCTATGATCTCTCGCAGCTTTTGTCCCAGGCCTCTTCCCCGGACGATGTTGCAGGGCTCCTGAACCGTGACCGTTTCCTCGAATTTGCGGGCTATCTTGATCTTCCCGGAGAAAATGAGTTCATGATAAAAGTCAACAGCGTGGATGACAGGGACTGGCGGCCCTTGCCATCCGAGCCATCTTGGACCGTCATATACGGCACCTCTGAAGGCGTGTCCGCATTCGCCCATAACGATCCGCTTCACTTTGAGCTTCAGGGCCGCTTCGTGGTGAGCACGCTCTACCCTGCCCATGATCTCGAAATCACCTGAAAACATGGCCATGTTGCTGTTGTCCCAGCCGTCGAAGGAAGGCATGGTCCAGTCCATTTTTGCAATGGCCATGATTTGAGCGATGTTCCCTATGAGCTGCGCAAGGATCTTTGGTTCCGGAGCGATGACCGAATAGAAAATCTCGGCTCCTTCCTTATCAATGGGAATCCGAGCCGTTGTTATCTCCGACCGGGCATCTTCCTCTTGCCACTGGAGCGTGTCTATCCACTCGTCCTGCTTGACCCACATCTGGTTGAACGTCACGGCGTGGCTGTTCACTGTGTCCTGTAGGAACTGCGGAACCATACCGCATAGGCTGCAGATCCTCCGAATCACGAACAGCATGTATGCGATGTCTATGCCGAAAGGGCAGTACATGCTGCATCGGCGGCAACCGTTACATTCCGTGTGTGCGATGCGCGAGCATTCCTTCAGAAAGTAGGGATCTACCCTTCCTTTCTTCCTCAGGATCTCCCACACCGTCTGCTTGACCTTTCCGACCGGAGAAAACCTGGGATCCCGATCATTGGATAGAAACCAGTGGCAAGCGTCAGAGCAGAGACCGCAGTGTACGCAGGTGTTGAGATACGTCCGGAACCGTGCCGCGGTTTCCTTCGTGATTACCCGGTTGACGACTTCCTGGATTCGATCCGTGGTAAGGCTCTTGGCTGCCTCATCCAGGCCGGGATCCGACACGGACGATAGGACAGTTGCCGGTAGACCCATGATTTAACCTCCGCGAGGGGAAACGTGGGGATGTCCGTCCCCGAATCACCAATCCTTCGCATGACGGACCGCACCGAATTCAGATCCCATGTACGCCCGGGTGAACGGGAAGAAGAGCATATGGCTCAATCTGGTAAAGGGAATTGCCATCAACATCACGGCTCCCGAAATCATGTGGATGATCACCATGGTGTCGTAGTCGAACCACTGGCGATTGGCCATGAAACCCGTTACAAACGGGGCTGCCGCGATTGCCAGCAGGAGGTAGTCCGACGCAAAGGTGACGAACCTTACCTCCGGCATCATCAGGCGGCGGGCCAGGAAGAATACGGCCGCCAGAATGACCACTATGGTCAACAAGAGGGCCGTACTTTCTGAAACAGTTGCCCATTTCGCCCCCCATGCGAATGAGAACATCACGACGTGAGCCAACAGGAAAATGGGCAAGAGAACCAGACAGAGATGAAAGGCAAACGTAACTATGGTTACCTCGTAGCGTTCCCGCATGTTCTTCGAGGCAAACGGCACTATCCAGTGAACAAGAGAGATTAGGCCGTACTTCAGACTCATGTATGGCAAGACTACTTTGTCACGTTTGGCGAGTCTCACAAGCCTCACGATCTGGTACAGGATTCCTCCGACAAAAACGACGAACGCTATCCAGACCAGCGGACCGCTCACAAAATTGTACATGCTGCACCTCCGCTCAGCTCATCAGATCCTCAAGGGAAACAACTCTCCGGCATAGTTGGCCGAACTCCACCGCTCTGATCATCAGTTTGGAACCGTCTCGGCTGAAAGCAGGCTGCCAGAGGTTTTGGAAGCCCGTGGAGACTATCCTTCCGTTTAGAACCACTAACATTTCCATACCCCTGGAGGCCTTGGTAGCAACGTGGTCTCCTGAAGGGCTGAATACCGGGTCCCAGACCATGTCGAAGGTCTCGGGCCACGCAACTCCGTCCACTGCTATCGTCCACCTGCCGCCGTCCTTGACGGCTGCCGCGACCCGCTTGCCATCCGGACTGAAGACAGGGGCAAGGACCACGTCTCCGAAAGCGATGTTCCATGGCTTTGCTTCCACGGCTATGGTCCATCGGCCGAATTCCGGTGCAACCACAGCAGCCAGCCGAGCGCCGTCCGGGCTGAATCGCTGATGCCAGACCTGATTGAAGGACAAGTTCCACAGGGGCTTCGCGTTGATCATCAGTTTCCATCCCTCGGGAGTTAGGCATGGAGCGATCACGTCGTGGGAGTTAGGCAAGAAGCTTGGTTGCCAAACCGCTTTGAAATTCTCGGGCCACGGTGCGCCATCCACGGCGATGGTCTGGAGGGTCGAAGGTAATCTCACCTCGGCTGCCGCGGACCGGCCGTCGTCGCTGAAAGCCGAACCCCAAACGTTGAGAAAGGTTCTGTCCCAGGCCCTTCCATTGATTGCCAGGCTCCAGAGACCTTTGCGGAACTCCCAGATATCGCCTTCCGACAACGGTGACATTTGGACGCTTGCCGCGGTTCTGTCACCTTCGGGACTGATTTCGCAGCTCCTTGCCTCAATGAACTTGGTTTCCCACGGCTCACCGTTGAGGATGGCGCCATACCCTTCCGGGACCCGGATGTTGGCCGCGATACCTCTCCCGTCAGGGGTGAACCTCAGATTCCAGACGTAATCGAAGGTCTCTTCCCAGGGCTCGTCTTCAACAATCACTGTCCACTCGTCGTCGTTCATGCCGATGCAGAGAAGGCGATCATCCGGTGCGAATTGTAGAGCCCAAGCCTTTTCAAAGGTGTTCGTCCACGGTTCTCCGTTCACCACAGGAACGAATCGCTCATCGTCGGTCTTCACGATTGCGGCGAATCGCTCACCGCTCGCAGCTGCGACGACCTCCTGCACTTCCGGAAACGCTCGTTTCCACTCGTCCAGGTCTGCGATCAGTCTGGTGCCGCTATTCCAGTCTTTGATCTCAACGTGATGCATCAGTCTCTCCTGTGTTTTCGACGGGTTGGTCGAAGCACTGGTTGCTGCAGGTGATTACGGTCTCGATGACGGTGCTGCATCGCATGAGCCCTTCACGCCGCATTTCCGGGACCGTCATCGTTGGTGGTCTCTTTCCGGGGCCCTGGCGGCCCGAAAAGTGAATCTCTGCCGATGCCGCCGGCGTGCAAATCAGGTCCCACCGCTCTTACTGCGGGAAGACTAATCCTAAATGTGGTCCCTACACCCTGCCGGCTGTCAAAAGAGATCTTGCCTCCGTGCTCCATGACGATCTTGCTGGTAACCAGCAAACCGAGGCCGGTTCCCCGACTGCCTTTTGTCGAAAAGAAGCTTGCGAATATCCGCTGCTTCGTTGCCTCGTCCATGCCGACGCCGTTGTCCGAAACTTCAAAGACGAGATCGCCCTCAGGGTCCTGTTCAGTGCGAACAACGAGACAGTGCTGAACAGGCTTCCGATCCATCTCGCAAGCATCGAGCGCGTTGGCCACCAGGTTCGAGAGGCAGGTGTGAATGCCGCGCTGATCCAGGAAGATCTTGAACATCTTGCCTGCTTCAGAATCGAATTGACGTTCGATTATGATTGATTTCTCCCGGGCCTTGATATCGAAGAGGGCACAGACTTCCTCCGCCAGCAGGTTGGGATCGGTCTCCTCGTACTGGGGAGCCCGTTCTTTCGAGTAACTCAGCAGATCTTTTACCAGACCCGCAATACGGCTGATGTTTGTCTGGACCATCTTCCAGCCGCGCTCCAGCAGGTCCTTGTCGTCATCTTCCATACCCGTCTGGACTACGAATACGCCGCCTTCCAGGCCTGTCAGTACGTTCTTGATACCGTGAGCCAGGCCGGCCACAGTCTGTCCAACGACTGCTAGACGATCGGATTCCTGTTTCTCCCTTACGAGTTTCTTGAACGTTCGCAGATCTTGGAAGAACCCGACGCTGCCGATGGGCGTCCCTTTCTCAAAGAGGATGACTCCTGAAAAGCGAACAGGAATCGGCTCTCCGTCGGCAGAAGTGACCACCGTCTCCTGGGCGATCATCCGCGGATCTTCGACGGGCTTCCCAAGGTGCGCAGCCAGGATAAGTTCCAAAAAGTGTTGGGGGAAATACTTCTCAATGTCAGGGTCTCCCATCGCGTCCGAGGCCTGACGTCCAAGGAGAGCCTCTGCAGCACGGTTGAAGATGGCCACTCGACCGTTCCTGTCCGTAGCGATGATCCCGTGAATGGAATTTTCGATGAGGTTCGTCTGAAAGTCCTTCGTGACCTGAAGTTCCTTTGCGAGTTGGACGCGATCCTCAATGTCCACAGCTATGATCATCGCGTAGAGGACTTCCCCCTTGTCATCAAGAATCGGCGTGGTGTAGCTGACGTAGTTGGCCTCTTTTCCCAGCACGGTCAGGCCGCAATGTTCTCGTCGAGAAGGTGATCCGTTGCGGAACGTGTCCTCCGCGTGACAGTCTTCACATTTTGAGAGGCGTTTCTTGAAAGCCTCGTAGCAATGCATCCCGATGCTTCCTTTAAAAAGGTCTCTCATGTATGAGTTCTGCCTGATAATCTCGAAGTCCTTGTTGATGACGCAAATGAAACAAGGCACTTGATCAAAGAGGGCCTTGTACTCTCCTCGACTGCGCATGAGTTCCTGGGTTCGGCGCCGTATCTGGTCGCGCATGATATTGAACGCGCGAGCGCATTCGCCGATCTCGTCCTTGGAATCCACAGTGAGCTTGCAGACAAAATCTCCCGAGGCGATCTTTTTGGTAGCGTCTCGGAGTTTGTTTACTGGTCTGTGTACTCCGATGACAACGTAGAACCCGATAGGGACCAGGACAGCAGCGCAAGTTCCCAGGCCCAAGGCTACAATCTCAATGACGAGTTTTCTGACGTGAGCGTCGAACCCCTGCAAGGACATTCCCACGTCAAGGACACCCAGTATCTTGTATTCCTTCGGGTGGGCGTGGCACGCGGCGTTGTAGCAGCTCTCCTCGTTGTAGATGGGCGTGATCATTCCAAGTACTCGATATCCGCCGTGGTAGTAGACGCGGCTTAGTCGGCCTGCTATCACGTCGCTGAACGGCTTGTCTTCCGCGTGACATGCGAAACAGGCTTCGGCCTTTTTATCAACGTGCGTTCCCACTTCGATGGGCTGGCCCGAGAACCTGACGATACCCTCGTGGTTGTAAACCCTGATGTCCGAAATCCCCGCCTGGGTGCTAAGGTTGGCAACGATGCTGCGAGTGGCCTCAGGGTCATCGCTGAGCATACTGTGTTTGGTTGCCTTTACCACCGATGAGCTGAACCGCTCCGCCTCGCGGATCACCCGGCTAAAATAAAAGTCCTGCTGAATGTCCAGGACCAGGTAGATGAAGACCCCATAGGAGGCCAGCAGAATAAGGCTCACACTTACAACGATCTTGAAGCCCAAGCTCCGGGACAGGGCGGTCCATTTTTCTCTGATCTGATGCACGGGGAACCTCAGATTTCGTGATGCAGAAGAAGTCCCAGGTTGCCGCCGTCACGATTCGAACCTCACTCGCCCAGAACTTCTCTGACCGCCTTCAGGAATTGTTCCTTGTCAATTGGCTTCTCGATGTACCCCTCGGGTGCAGGTATCGAGCGTTCGTGGATATATTTCTTGAAACCCTTGAAGTCCCACGGATCCACTGCTTCAATGCCTGTCACCATGATTACGGGTACTCCCTGCAGCCGTTCGTCTTTCCTCATTTCCCGATACATCTTTATTCCGGTCTTTTCCGGCATGATCAGATCGAGACAGACAAGGTCGGGTTGTTCCTCAATGAGCTTCTTTATCCCCTCTACTCCGTCGCACGCTTCACAGACCTCGTACCCGTTCTTCCTGAGCAGGGTACCAAGGAAGAGGAGAACGTCCGGCTCGTCGTCAATGATCAATATTTTTTTTGGCATGACCAGCGCTCCTTTCTTTGCAGGTGCCGGCTGTGCAGCACCGGACGGTTTTCACAGGGCGTCTGTTCGGGGACTCAGGACCTCCGAGTCTTTCTCCTGCCGATGTGCGAAGCAAGTCTCGTGCCACACATATGATTGGCAAAGAAATCCCCGTTTGACTGCTAGAGACGCTGAACGACCGACAGTAACAAAGCCCGTCACCCCGGCGAAAGCCGGGGTCCAGAGGATATTCAAGGGCCTGGATTCCGGCGTTTGCCGGAATGACGAAGGCCACAGCGTGTTCTCGTCCCGAGCGTAGGTGAAGGGCTACTTCCGATTAAGCTTTTTCAGTTATGAAACAAGGGGGGAAAGGCAATGGAAGGCAATTGGTTGACATATTTGATTTTTTGGCTAAAGTTTCAACAATGCGACAGTGTTTCACCTATGACACTAAGTCGCTATTCCGTATTTCTCCATCTTCCTCCAGAGTGTGGAACGACTCATCTTCAGCCGTTTTGCAGCAACGCTCTTGTTCCATCCGGCGGCCTCCAGTTCTCGGACAATCAGTCGTCTCTCGAGAGTGTCCAGAGCCTCTTCTCTCTTCGAGCTCTTCTGCTCCCTGGGGGATAGATCAGCGCTCATGATACTTTGCGGCAAATCTCCGGGATAAATGAGCGCACCCTTGGAGTGGACGAACGCGTGCTCGATGGCATTGGCCAGTTCGCGGATATTCCCAGGCCACCGGTAATTCTCCAGTATCTCCAGCACGCCGTTGGTGATTCCCTGGATGCTCCTCCCCATCTGCTTGTTGAACTTGTGGATGAAATGATTCACCAGAAACGGAACATCTTCAATCCGCTCCCTGAGCGGCGGAAGATGAAGAGGAAATACACTGAGCCGATAATAGAGGTCGTCCCGGAATGAACCGTCCAGGACTTTCTTGTAAAGATCACGATTGGTGGCCGTAATTATCCGTGTGTCTATCTTGACTGTGCGGTTGTCACCTACGCGCTGAAACTCTCTCTCCTCAAGCACTCGCAGAAGTTTTACCTGAATGGCCGGACTGATGTCAGCTATCTCATCGAGGAAAAGCGTCCCGCCGTTGGCCAGTTCCAGCTTCCCCACGTGATCTCGGATTGCTCCTGTGAAGGCGCCTTTCACGTGCCCAAAGAGCTCGGACTCAAGCACTCCCTCGGGGAGTGCGGAACAGTTGATCGCAATAAAAGAGCGTTCCCGCCGCGGCCCATAAAAGTGCAAGGCTCTGGCAATTAGTTCTTTTCCGGTACCGGACTCGCCTTGGATCAAAGTCGTGGTATCGGTGTTCACAAGGCTGTCCACAAGCTCAAAGACCTTCCTGATGGCCTCGCTTCTTCCGACGATCGTCTCATAGCCGTATTGGCGCTGGAGTTCCTCCTCCATCCACTGATGGTGCGAGACATCCCGAAAGGTCTCCAATCCACCGATGATGGTGCCGTCCACGTCGTAAAGAGGTGTGGCATTCACGAGTAAGTGGACGATTTGGTTACTCTTGTTCCTTATGGACACGGGAATGTCGTGATAAGGATGGCCGCAAGACAAGGCCCTATCCACAGGGCAGTTTTCTATGCAGAGTGGGGTGCGGAATACTTTCGTGCATTCTTTGCCGAGAACTTCCTCCTGATGGAATCCCGTGATCCGTTCGGCCGCAAGATTCCACGAGAATATCTTCCAGTCCCGATCCAGAGCCATCACCCCTTCGGAGATGCTGTTGAGAATCGCCTGGAAAACTCGGCTGTTTTCCATCGCTACCGCTCCTTATCCGGATGGGGAATTCTTATTTCAGCTTGTGAGTGCGCCGATCCGCGCTCTTAGCAAGGCGTCCCTCCCTCCTCGAGGAAGGACGTTTGCACATTGTGATTCAACTGAGGCCCTGCAATAAATATACCTTATCTTGATCAATCGGGAAAGGCTTCCGCATTGACGGCGCGGGTATACCATTTCGTATTCAAAGAAATCAGACAGGCGAAACAACTCCCTCGCTTCGAACGAGGGGCTCCGCCCGCCATCCACACTCACCTTCACGGAACCGAACGAATGTCGGCTGTTGTTGACGGTCTCACGTCTCGGCAAGACGATGCACGCTGTACAGCGTAACAGGGGAATCCACCCCCTTGAGGGAAGCTTCTTTAGGACCTCTGATGCCCACAACGCCATCAATCTGAGCGCTTACCTCAGGTGATACCAGGATTTCGCCTCTGGCCGTCTGGGCCTCGATACGGAAAGCGAGGTTGATGGGACTCCCCACCGCCCCGTATTTCATGCGTCTTTCCGAACCGATGTTTCCTACGATCAGTTGGCCTGTGTTGATCCCGATGCCCATGTGGAGTTCGGGCAGATTGTGGTTCAGATTCTCCGCGTTCAGGTTATTCATTGCGGCTTGCATCTCCAGGGCGCATTCCACGGCCCTTTGGCAGTGATCCGGCATCGCCCTGGGGGCCCCAAAGAACACAAGGATGCCGTCTCCCGTGAATTCGTCTATGGTGCCTCCGTGCTTCATCACAATGTCGGTCATTTTTTCCAGGTAGCGATTGATCAATTCCAGGACCTGTCTAGGTTCCAGGGATTCCGCGATTCGTGTGAATCCTCTCAGGTCGGACACCAGTATCGTGATGTCGCGCAGTTCGCCCCTGAGGTCCACACCTCCCGGAGACTTGAGGATTTCGTCCACCACTTCCTTGCTCAAGTAACGGCCGAACGTATCTCTTATGGAATCCAGTTCCTTATGCTCACTGACCATTCTGTTGAATCCTTCTCCTGTGCGTCCAATCTCGTCATTGGAAACGACGGGAATACTGACATCGAGATCTCCCCGTCGAACGTCTTCCATAACTGATTCAAACTGTGCAAGGGGCTCGGAAACGCTCTTGGCCATGAAGAGAGATAATCCCACGGCCAGAACCAGGAACACACCCAGGAGGAACCATATGACGGTAGGCATGTGAGCCAGAAACACGTCTATGGACTGCCGTCCGGCCTGGATTTCATGGATTTGGTGCAACGTCACATGGCTCACCATGATCAAAGGGATGCACGTTATGACGAGCGAGACAACGAGCATTTTGGGCAACACGTTGATTCTGAATGAATCCGGAACCGTCGCCAGGGCCTCAGCGGGAAAGAGGGCGTTCATCTTTATCCGGAGCCACCTCTCCTGGGAAAAGTAAATCCAGCTCATTGTTATGGGAGCGCCGACGAAGACCATCCATGCGGATATCTTGTGTGACGACGTGTGGGGCCAGGGGTAGCTGCCGGGAAAGATGTGGGGTAGGGCGGAGAACACTATCGCTCCCAGCACCCATCCGGCCAATGTGGTCGCAGCAAGCCTGAGCGGAAGATTGACTAGCCTACCCGCCAGCAGGCGCAGCAGGCGCACATCCGTCTGGGGCTTCTCTCCGCCGCCGGCAGGCAACCTTTTCTTGGCTTCGCGTACCAGAGGAATGACCCAACCGGCGTTGATGGGTCCAATGATCGCGACAACCACGCCCGCTATGATCAGTACGACAATAGTCCTTCCCTGAAGCCCCTGGGCGGGGCTGCCCGTCGCCGCCAACGGCTCAAGAAGCCCAAAATATATGAAGGTCAGCAGAACTCCGAACAGGTTGCCCAAGATGTTGATGGCAGCGATCCCATTCACCAGAATGGTGGCCGGCAGAGTACCTTTGTTGATCATGGACCAGGCCCCTCGTGTCGTATTCGTATGGGTCGGCGCCGCGGTCTTGCGGCCGCAAGCACGGGCCCCTTGAGGTTACTCATCTTACTCCATAAACAGGGGGATCAGAAGGGTAGGGCGGGAAATCTGCGTCAAGCACGCCGACTTGCCCTGAACGAGCGAGAGAAGGTCCGGCGGCAGTACGAGCATCTTCAAGCTCCCTTCATCGTCAGTGAGAAGTACGCCCAGTCCTGAAGTCGCCTGGGGATTCCTGCCTGAAATGTCGTCATGAAATAGGTTGTTACCCATTGGAAGTTTCAAAGATCTCAAGAAATAGGCCGCTACATAAACGCGGCAAGAGTACGGGAGAGAGCTTAGGATGCATATTTACGGATGCTCGGGAAGCAAAGGATCCACCTCATTCTTTACCCGTATCATGCTCCGATCCGGTCTGTGCGTCAATGACCTGGCGATTTCAGAGGATCTTGTCCCCAGTGTTGTGAAGGTGCCTGAACTTAGCCCCCAACTCAGGCGGACTATTCTCTCTTCGAACAATTTTACAGTATACGGGGAGTATGTCAAAGTGGTAGCATATTGATTAATAGCGAGAATGTTTGCTTGTCCAAGAGGTCGTTACCAGGAAATTCTTGCGTAGTTCTGATTACGAGCTACGGTTGAGCCGGAATCTTCGGATCGCCACAAGAGATGGCCTCCGGTGTGCCCAGAAAAGCTTTTCCGGCACTTGGTGAAATCCAGCGGCAGCGTAGTACGACAATCCAAGAGGGGGACCCTGTGGCCGACACCTCTTTGTCCAGATTGAGTGAAGCGATCGCGCCGGTTGATGACGAGGGTGAGAAGTTCGGTCCGCTGCACGCCATCCCTGCCAAAGCCATCACCTTGGAGTCCTACGCAAAGATACTCATCCGCCCATACGGTTCTGTCCTTCCCGCGGAAATGACGATTGGGGTGATAATCTGAAATAGTTGAGACTTCGCCTGACATTTCTGCTATAAGCACCGGGAACTTGAAAGGAGAAATGTCAGATGACCACCGAGCAGAAGATCATCAAGAACAAGCTGGGCCTTCTGGAGGTCGGCGGCATCGAGGAAACGGATGTACTGCTTCCCCTAAGCACTGCTTTATAGCGCCGGACTCTTTGTCCATGACTGCGCAGTCCGTATCAGCACGTTCGGGCTACCGGTCTCCCACTTCACCGATGGAAGGGTTTGCCTGGTCGTTTAATAGGTGCTATTATCAATGCTATTAGGAGACCACGGCAGGAGAAACTATGGATACACCCATTAAGTTCTCGGAGGACATTGTCCCGCTCAGCGATATGAAAGTTAATCCAGGACGAGTTGTGAGCCAGGTTGACAAGACCCACCGGCCCGTCCTTTTGACCAACAGAGGACGTGGCGTAGCTGTTGTTCAATCACTTAAGGATTACGAGACGCAAGCCGAAGAGCAGGCATTTCTGCGTGGCGTCGTCCAAGGACTCATGGATCTGGAAGAGGGGCGGGAAATGGATCTCGCAGATGTAAAGAAACGTCTTGGCTTGAGCCGAACAGATGCCCCGGAAAAATAAAATCACCTTTGCTGTCTCGGCGGTGAAGGATCTTGAGGCGATCCGCACGTGGTACGCAGATCAGCAGATTCCTGAAGTGGGCGAGCGTCTACTGGCGGAGATATTTTCTGCCGTGGAAATGCTCGCGGACTTTCCCGAAAGCGGACGGGTTGTGCCCGAGTTTGGCATCCTCCATTTACGCGAAATTATCCATCCTCCGTTTCGTGTGGTCTATCGTCTCGATAAACGTGGTGTCCGAATTGTCCGAGTTTGGCGTAGTGAACGAGTCCTCAAGATTCCCTAAAAGTGGGGTCTACATATCTGTCCCCAGAAAGAATAGTCGATTGAGAAAGGACATCAAAAGTCCCGCACCGGTTGTCGTAAGGCAGCAGATTCGTGCTTTGGAATCCACTTAACTCTTTGAATTTCTTGGTGCTCGGAGCGAGAGTCGAACTCGCACACCCTTGCGGGCGGTGGATTTTGAGTCCACTGCGTCTACCGATTCCGCCATCCGAGCACGTGAAGCACTTTCGGCGACCCCAGCGACGGGGTTATAACCAAATATACCCGGAACTCCCCCGAGAATCAACAGGCAAATCTTTGCTTTTTTCATTGCGGCATTGAGTCCGGATCAAGGGGTTTTTGTTGACAAGGCCGGGGTGCGAGCCTAGAATTCATCTCATGGCAAACTGAAAGCTATTTCTAGGAAAATAGTGTAACATTTTATAACAAAAGGACATTATATATGAACGAAAAACAATATGTCATAGACGACTTTAGCATCAAAGAAAGCTGGAGGATCTTTAGAATAATATCTGAATTCGTGGACGGATTCGAAACCCTGGCCGACATCTATCCCGCGGTGTCGGTGTTCGGCTCGTCTTCAATCTCTGAGCAAGACCCGGTTTATCAATTGGGAAGAGATGTGGGCCGCCTGCTGGCGGAGGCAGGCTTTTCGGTGGTGACGGGCGGAGGGCCGGGCGCGATGGAAGCGGCAAACCGGGGAGCGCACGAGGCCAAAGGGAAATCCGTAGGATTGTGCATTCAGTTGCCCAGGGAACAGGCGTCCAACCCTTACACGAATGTGAAAGTGTTCTTTCGCTATTTTTTTATTCGCAAGGTCATGTTCGTGAAATATGCGGTGGCCTACGTGATTCTGCCCGGCGGTTTCGGAACAATGGATGAACTATTCGAGGCCCTGACTCTCATCCAGACAAGCCGCATAAAGCCGTTCCCGGTGATCATGCTCGACAAGGACTACTGGAAGGATCTGATCGGCTGGATAAAAAAGACCATGCTCATGAAACACGGCATGATCTGCCCGGACGATATGGACCTCTTTCAGGCCGTGGACGATCCCGCAGACGCTGTGGCGGCCATTAAGAGAATAGTCATAGTCTGAAGATTCGCTCGGCAAAAAAAATTGCGGGAGCAACCTTCCAGTGGAAAGCCGCCCGCCGCAACACCGGACCTTCAAATAAATTCCTAGCGCATGGGACTGTAACGATGATGAGCAGCCTGGGGCATGGGCCCGGGTTTGCACTTTACCGGCGGCATGGGCCCGCAACCGGGAGGCATCATCGGCACACAGCCAACCGGAGGGCACGCGGATGGCTGGCAACCTCGCAGGCTGGAAACCGCCCCGCCTATCAGCCTGAAAGGAAGGGTCACAACTGAAACCAGCGCGGAAAGAGGACTGAATCCCACACCCGTTGTCGGCCCGCACACGGGGGGAGAGCACGGAGGCGGGCACATGGGCGCCGCCATCATAGGCCTGGGCGCCGCCATAATCGGTGCGACCATTGGAGCGGGAGCGCCTGGGGGAGGGCACCCGGCAGGGCCACACACGGGAACTTTGAGCGGAACAGCCGTGGGAGCCGGAAAGCCGTGGGCTGCGAACAGCGGCACTGCCAAAACGGCTAAGATGGCCGAAAGGCAAGACAAGAGACAAACCGTTCGGAGAACCATGATCCTTCACTCCTGGATAAAATTGAACGAAATCTGACGATTTTCTTGGATAATGGAAGTAATGGTATCATTATTCGGATAATAGGTCAACACAATCGTAGTGGATTGAAACGGATATATTCAAACAATGATGTTAGATATTAGGCTCCCACGCTGGTAAGCGGCAGACCGTGCCGGCGAATGTCCAAACATAAGATCTAATAATTTGAGTTTATTATTGTCATTAATTAAAGTTTCGCATCACATTATGAAACGGTCCCATCACCTGACACCATTTTCCCCCCACTCCCCGCGGCGCGCCCCAAAATCCTTCCGCACAGGGGGGCTTGATCTTTCCGGAACCTGATTTATACTCATAGCCAGGCAATCCTAAAGCCGAAATTTTCATTATCATTGGTTTTTTTGGACATCATGCAGGGACCGGATGTTGACATAATTGTGGTCGGAGCAGGCCATGCGGGATGCGAGGCCGCACTGGCAGCAGCCAGAATGGGTCTCTCGGTTTGGATGTACACCCTCAGCGCCGACACGGTCGGACTCATGCCGTGTAACCCCTCGATCGGGGGTCTCGGCAAGGGGCATCTGGTAAAAGAGATTGACGCGCTGGGCGGCGAGATGGGCAAGGCCGCGGACGCGTCCTGCATTCAGTACAAGGTTCTGGGGACAAGCAAGGGACCGGCCGTTCAGGGCTCCAGAATGCAGTGCGACCGGCTGGAGTACTCCGTCGCCATGCGCGGCAGCGTCGAGAAGGAACCTGGGCTCCTGGTGCGACAGGAGATGGTCCACGGACTCATACTTAACAATTCGGTATGCTGCGGAGTCAGGGAACGTTCGGGTTATCAGGTGACCAGCCGTGCGGTGATACTGGCTACCGGGACATTCCTGGACGGCGTCATCCATGTCGGGTCGGTTGCCTATCCAGCAGGCCGCGCGGGTGAGTTCCCCGCCCGGGAACTTGCCGCCCAACTTAGAGCGGCCGGTCTGCGCGCGGGACGTTTCAAGACTGGGACCCCGCCCCGGATAAAGGGCTCGACAATCAACTACGAAGCCATGACTGAAGACCAGGGAGACGAACGCATCCGACCTTTCTCTTTCAGGAGCGGTAGCGTGGTCAGGCCGGTTCGGTCGTGCTTCAGGACGTACACGTCGGAACTCACCCACCGGATCGTCAGAGAAAACCTCACTCGCTCACCGCTATATTCGGGCGTAATAAAGGGCACACCCGCCCGGTACTGCCCATCGCTTGAGGACAAAGTCGCGCGATTCCCAGAACGAGGGCGCCATCCTGTGGTGGCTGAACCCGAGGGCCTCCACACCTCCGAGATTTATTTGAAAGGTCTGGGGAACTCTCTGCCTCCGGAGATCCAGTTTGATCTGGTCAGGTCAGTGCCCGGCCTGGAAGAGGCTGAGATCGTCAGACCAGCCTATGCCATCGAGTACGATTTCATTGACCCCACTCAGCTCAGGGTGACTCTCGAGACCAAGCTGATTCGCGGATTGTACCTTGCCGGGCAGATCAACGGCACTTCCGGTTACGAGGAGGCCGCGGCTCAGGGATTATGGGCCGGAATAAACGCGGCCCTGGCGGTCCTGGGCAAAGAGCCTTTCATCCTTGACAGGTCCGAAGCGTACATGGCCGTAATGGTGGACGACCTGGTGACCAGAGGCGTCAATGAGCCTTACAGGATGTTTACGTCCCGCTCTGAATACCGCCTCCTTCTGCGCGAGGACAATGCTGCCGAGCGCCTCATGCTCAAGGGTGAATCGCTTGGTCTGGTGCCGTCATCGGCTGTGGCCCAACTGAAAGAGCAAATCTCCGAGACTGAGCGCCAGGCAAGAATCCTGGAGATCGCTCGCGTTCGGCCCGGCGAAGAGGTAAACAACCTGATACGGACCAGGGGCGGCTCGGAAATCCGTGAACCTCTCACTGCGGCAAAGCTGCTCAAGAGGCCGGAAATTTCCGCGGAGGATCTGGTGCAACTCGGCATTCTCGCCGCAGATGTTCCGCCGCCGGTGCGGGACGGGCTCGCAATACGGCTGAAGTACGAAGGATACATTGACCGT